>Ga0153922_1000252_pt1 | contig 22272 bp, 24 predicted proteins | sample TSNJ006MetaG_FD_104723 | JGI IMG/M metagenome (GOLD analysis project Ga0153922, IMG submission 104723) | Attine ant fungus gardens microbial communities from New Jersey, USA - TSNJ006 MetaG | ecosystem: Host-associated > Fungi > Mycelium > Unclassified | place: USA: New Jersey, Brendon T. Byrne... | reverse complement strand
TTCGGACGGGAGGTGAACGCGGTGAAGTCGATTTCGGCGACCTCCGCCCGCGAGATCCAGGTGCCGGTGTTCTCGTCGTAGACGGCGTCGGTGTATTCGATGCTAAGTCGGGCGGTCGAATCTCGGCCAAGCGGCTGTTGCCAGTCGCCCGCGCGGCCGGTTACAAGGGCTCAGCGCGCAATTTCCGCCGACTGGTTTTGCCGATGAACTCGTCGGGCTTGATATCGACCATCGGCGTTGACGAATCCAACCTAACGGGTGTCGCCCAGACATCGGCACGCCCCACTGTTTCCGAGATCATCAACATCCGTTCCCCTGAGCGAAACTGAACGTCAAAGTCGAGAATGCGAGCTGTGACTCGCGCAGATCATGTAGCCAAAAATGGTGGCCTCCACGGTATCTTGAGCTGGGTCGGCTCGTCGTGGAGTGGACCTCCGCGGTGGAGGCCGCTCGCAGAGGCGCAGTCCCGCCGCGCGGTAGTCATCGGAGAGTCCAGCCGCGGCGGCAGCGTGGCCGTCGCGGCGACCGACCTGCTTCGGTACGAAGAAGCCCGGCGCTGAAGCTGCTGACGCTGAAATGGGGTCCCGAGCCCTGAACCGCGAAACACGTTGTCTTACAGCAATACTAGCCCGCGCCGGGGGCGGCCCCGAGCGGCTGAAGCCGATTGTGGTGCTCGCTTTGGCGGTGGGCCTGCTAAGCGCCGACAACGGCATCGTGGGAACGCTGGTCGTCCCGCTCAAGCGCGCATTGCACATAGACAACACGCAGGTCGGACTGTTGGTCACCGCATCCACCGGTATCGGCGCAGTCGTTACACTGCTCGCTGGGGCGCTCGCCGACCGCGCCGTCCGGGTTCGCCTGTTGTGGGTAACAACGCTGGTGTGTTCGGCGGCAATGGCTTTGAGCGGCGTCAGCCCCAATTACAGCTGGCTGCTGGCGTGCCGGGTCGCCATCGGCGCCGGGGTTGCGGTGTCAGGGCCGGTAGTCGCCTCGCTGGTGGGCGACTTCTTCGCGCCCAGCGAGCGGGGCCGCGTGTATGGGCTAGTTCTTGCCATCGAGGGCGCGTGCACGGCAGTAGGACTGCTGGTAGCCGGGGAACTGGGGGCGGTGAGCTGGCGGCTGGGGTTCTGGTGGCTAGCCGTGGTCGGGCTGATCCTCACGGTCGCCGTGGAAACGATGCTGCGCGAGCCGCACCGAGGGGGCCGCAGCCGTCTCGCCGCCGAGGCCAGCGGCATCGTCGTTCACGAGAACACGGAGCGTGGCGGCCTGTGGCGTTCGGTGCGCTATGTGCTTTCCATCCGCACCAATGTTGTTCTCGTGGTGGGGTCCTCGTTCGGTTACTTCTTCTTCACCGGGTTGAGCACGTTCGGGGTGGCACTGCTTCGCGGCCGGTTTCAGATCGGCCAGGGCTGGGCCATCTTGCTCATCGATGTCCTTGGAGTCGGTGCACTGATCGGCGTGTTGAGCACCGGCCGCATCGCCGACTGGCTGACAGCCCGCGGTCACATCAGTGCCCGGATGGTTGTTGGCGGCGCGGCGTTTCTGGCAGCGGCCATGTTCATACTTCCGACACTGCTCACGCACAGCCTGGCGGTGGCAATCGTGTTCGCGTTTTTGGCTGCGATCGGGTTGGGCGGGGTGAACCCGCCGCTCGACACGGCGCGGCTAGACATCGTGCATTCCCGGCTGTGGGGCACAGCAGAAGCGCTGCGCACCACGCTCGTATCGATATCCACGGGGTTGGCGCCGCTGGTGTTCGGCGTTGTGTCCACAAAACTCGCCGGCTCAAACGCAAATGTCAGCAGTGCCGGGGAAGGGCAAGGCAGCCTTTCCAGCGCGGGCGGAGTCGCCCGGAGCGCCGCCACCGCGTTGAACGAGACTTTCCTCATCATGCTGGTCACCCTGGTCATCGCCGCAGCGCTCCTGTTGTTCGTGGCGCGTCGCACCTATCCACGCGACGTCGCGACGGCGATGGCCTCCGAGTGGACGACCGCCGCCCCGCGAGAGCGGACAGTTGAGACCGCCGGGATGGTTTAGGTGCGCGGGCGCGGTACGCCTGCAGCCCAGCCGAGCCGTCAGCGAACGGTGGGCTCCCACCGGCCGTCGACGACGATGGCCTCATTCTCGCCCGGCCATGGCGGCATTGTCACGCCGACGGCCGCCAGCGGTGCGCTGCCGTGGGCGCGGAACTGGAAGCGGGTGCCGACGGGGATGGTCAGGCAATCACCGGGCATGACGTCGATCACGTCACCGTCGCCCTCACCCGGCGCCAGCCACATCTGGCCGCGTCCGGTGAGGAAGAACCAGATCTCCTCGACGGTGCGGTGCACCACCGCGGTCGACGTCTGGCCGCCGGCAAGCTCGAAGTGCGCGCAGCTGCCCCGGCTGCCGGCCAGCAGCACACGCACGTCGGAGCCGTCCGGTGCCTTGACGGTAGGACTGGCGGGCAGGCGCATCGACTTCCAGGAATCAAAGCTCATTGCGCGAGTATTTCAGACCCGCAACTGATCTCAACGAGAGAGATCGATATAGGAATACCGGGTGCAACGCTGTGGGAAGCTAGTCCCATGACGGGTGCGGGGAAGACCGCGAAGGTGCGGGTGGTGGTGGCCGACGATCATCCGGTATACCGCGAGGGCGTGGTGCGCGCGCTGAATGCCAGCGGTTCGGTGCAAGTGGTCGGTGAAGCAGAAGACGGTGCCACCGCGTTGCGGTTGATAAAGGCCGACCGCCCCGATGTCGCGCTGCTCGACTTTCGGATGCCCGGCATGGACGGTTCACAGGTCGCGGCCGCGATCCAGCGCGACGAGCTGCCGACCCGGGTGCTGCTGCTGTCGGCGCATGACGAGTCGGCGATCGTCTATGAAGCCTTGCAGCAAGGCGCGGCCGGATTCCTCCCCAAAGAGTCGACGCGCACCGAGATCGTCGACGCGGTGGTGGCCTGCGCCAAGGGCCGCGACGTGGTGGCGCCCAGCGTTGCAGCCGGTCTGGCCGGTGAGATCCGTCGCCGCGCCGAGCCGGCCGGACCGGTGCTGAGCCCGCGCGAACGCGAAGTGCTCAACGGCATCGCGCGTGGTCAGAGCATCCCCGCCATCGCCAAAGGGCTTTACCTGGCGCCATCAACCGTGAAGACCCACGTGCAGCGGATATACGAGAAACTGGGTGTCGGTGACCGCGCCGCTGCCGTCGCCGAGGCGATGCGTCGCAAGCTGCTGGAATAGCGGGGCCGGGTCAAGCGGCACAATCGATTTCGAGCATCGCTGCGGGAGCCCGCAGCCGCCACGGAATCCGGCACGTAACTTTCCTGAACCCGCTGCCGCACTCTGTGCCAGATGGTTTCCGAAGGCTGCTGTCCGCCAACGTCTTTCCCGGTCGACTCACGCCAGCAGCTACCCAGTGGAGTTGCAATTCTGGTAGGTGCCATACGGCGTTTGGCAGCCACCGGTATAAAAGTCCGCGAAGGGACCGGCGACGCTATTCGGGGCCGGATCCAGCCCGACGGTGTTATCCGCGGATTGATCCCCGGCGTTTACGGTGCCCTGCGCGCAAACCGTCGTCGCGCCAATGTCTTGACACGAGGGATCGGCTGCCGCCGGTGGCGCGATGCTAATGCCGATTGCCGCGGCTCCGATGGCCAGGGCGGCAAGAACGGCGGTGGTCTTCTTCACGTGTGGACTCTACGCCGGGTCGGGCTCGCCCACGGGGCAATGCGCAGAATGGGGCGGGGCAGCCCGTTCCGACGGCCAAGTGTCGTCGTCTTAGGGGTCGACCTTGTGCATGTGATGCTCGATTCACCGAGTCAGCTGCGATGCACCCACGAGGGTCGTGGTGTGGCGGATGTCCGTGGCGGCAGTGTGCTGCCGCAGCGGGATCGAGATTGTGATTTCAGTTCCGGGGGAGGTCGCCCGCACGTCCATACGCCCGCCGCAGGCAAGAACCTTGGCGCGAATGGATGCCAGGCCGATGTGACCTTTTTCGACGCTTCGCACGTAGCTCGCTTCCGTGATGCCGACGCCATCATCGGCGATTCGAAGTAAAGCCAATTCAGGCTCGCTCGCCAATTCGATATGAATGTTCTGCGCGTGTGCATGCTTGATGGCGTTTGTCAAAATCTCGCGTGCCGCGCTGTAAAGAACGTGATCCCCGTCGGTGCGTAGCGTGTCCGGCCATGTGCGTGAGTCGAGCTCAACCGCAAGTTCTGTGCGCGCGGTGATACTGTCGGCCAGCGTTGCCACAGCCGAATTCAGCCCAGACCGCGCTAAAACCTCTGGATGCAACTCCCGCACCACATCCCGAAGTAATTGCGAACACTCTATGAGCGATGACTCCACCCGATCCACGGCAACAATTGAGCCAGACCGCACATCGTCGATGTCTTGGCGTGCGACAAGAACGTACTGAAGAGCACCGTCGTGCAGGCGCTCGGACAAGGTTTGCCGCTCGCGCTTCTCCAGTCCGAGCAATTCCTCGAGCAATTCCGTCCGTTGCAGCGCCAGGCGTCCGATCATCTCCACTTTGGAGCGCTGGATGCGCGACAATGCTACCGAGCCAGCGGCGAGACCGGTCAACACGGTCGTGGTCAGCAGAATAGATGACCATGGCTCCTGGTTGTCCGATTTCGTGATCCAGGCCGCCCCGATGAAGGCGGATACGGTGGGAATTGCCATTGCGCCGCTGATCTTCGGGTCTAGTTGTGCGGCAGCGATCAACGGGATGAGGAAGAGTCCATTCCGCAACACATCTGACGTCCAGTTCTCGGGTGCAGTGATTCCTGTCAGCACCGAAAGAACCGACACCACCGCGACGTCGGAGCCGACCACCAGCAAGGTCACAGGTTTTCTGGTCTGCATCACTGAGCGGGTTCCGGGCCGCAACGCCCATGCGCTCCAGCACCCGACTATCACGAGGTAAACCGCCCAAACGGCAAGACAAGTCCATCTATTCGTCTTTGGCGGTTCAATCAGTAGGGTGATCCCGACAAAAACGACCAAAACGACGCGTAAGGTCAGCTGCAGCAAAGTACCGAGGAATATGTACCGCTCCGAGTCTTGCGGGTACTCATTCGCAAGATGATCGGTCGCGCGCCGCTGATATTCGGGCATGAGCCGACTCCTGTCTCACCAGAGATGGCGAGAGCATAACCGCAACGTGCAATGCAGAGCGCTACCCCGACGTGTCAGTGCGCCGAGTGGTCACACCCGATGAGCCCGCCCGCAACCTGGTCGAGGAAGCCGAGTCGGCCCAGCTGCTGGTGGTGGGAAGCCACGGCCGCGGTGGATTCGCAGGAATGATGCTGGGCTCGGTCAGCAGTGCCGTGGTACACGCCGCGCATACTCCGGTGATCGTGGCTCGCCAGCGCTGACCGGCGGGTCAGCCGGGCCACGTCCAGTTCGCGACGTCGGGAATGTCGGCGCCGTGGTCACGCGTCCAGGTTCTGGCTGTCAGCCGTGCGTCAACCATGTCTTGACGAAGAGCGGCGGCTCTCGCGCGCAGCGTCGGCACCCGGTCGATCACATCGATGACAAGGTGATAGCGATCGAGGTCGTTGAGCATCACCATGTCGAATGGCGTTGTGGTGGTGCCTCGTTCCTTGTATCCGCGCACATGCAGGCCCGAGTGGTTGGTGCGCCTATAGGTGAGGCGGTGGATGAGCCACGGATAGCCGTGGAAGGCGAATATCACCGGGCTGTCTGTGGTGAAGAGTGTGTCGAACTCGCTGTCGGGGAGGCCGTGCGGGTGCTCGCTTTCGGGTCGCAGCCGCATCAAGTCCACGACATTGACCACTCGCACACGGAGCTGCGGGAGCCGTTCACGCAGAATCGCTGCCGCAGCGAGGGTTTCCAGTGTGGGAATGTCGCCGGCGCAGGCCAGAACGACATCTGGCACCGTCCCGGTGTCATCGTTGTTTCCCGCCCATTGCCAGATCCCCGCTCCGCGCGCGCAGTGCAGCGCCGCCTCTTCGACGGTCAGCCAATCCAACTGGGGCTGTTTGCCGGCGACGACGACGTTGATGTAATGCCTTGAGCGTAGGCAGTGGTCGTAGGTGGACAGCAGGGTGTTCGCGTCCGGTGGCAGGTAGACCCGGACGATCTCCGGTCGTTTGTTCAGCACGACATCGAGGAACCCGGGGTCCTGGTGGGTGAATCCGTTGTGATCTTGCCGCCAGACATGCGAGGACAGCAGATAGTTCAGGCTGGGGATGGGCCGCCGCCAGGCCACCTCGGCGCTGGCCTCCAGCCACTTGGCGTGCTGGTTGAACATCGCGTCGACGATGTGGATAAACGCTTCGTAGCAGGTGAAGACCCCATGGCGGCCGGTGAGCAAGTAGCCCTCGAGCAGGCCTTGGCACATGTGCTCCGACAGAACCTCGATGACGCGGCCGTATCGGTCGAGCTTTTCGTCGTATTTGCCGATGTTGGCCTGCCAGTCACGGCCAGTTACTTCCAGGATGTCCTGAAGTCGGTTGCTGGCCAACTCATCCGGGGCGAAGGTCAAGAAATTCGTCGGATTCCCGGCGGTGACATCGCGTAGCCATCGGCCCAACACCCGGGTGGCCTCATGGCTGTCGGCGCCGGGCGCGGACACATCGACGCCGTAATCGCGCCAGTCCGGGAGCCGGAGATCGCGCTGATGGCCTCCGTTAGCGACCGGGTTTGCGCTCATGCGTCGATCCCCGGTGGGCGCGAGTTGGAGCAGTCGCGCAACGGGTCGCCCGGCGTCGTCGAACAGTTCGTCGGGTCGATAAGACCGCAGCCACTGCTCGAGGACATGGCGGTGGCCGGCATCGGTGCGGGCGGCCGGCAGCGGAACCTGGTGCGCGCGGAAGGTGCCTTCCACCTGCTCGCCGTCGACGATCGGGGGGCAGGTCCACCCCTTCGGGGTGTGTAACACGATCATTGGCCAGGATGGCGGGCTGTCGACGCCGTTCGCGCGTGCGGTCCGCTGGATGTCGGCGATTTCGTCTAGGCAGGTGTCCAACGTTGCGGCCATCGCCTGGTGGACGCTCGCCGGATCGTTCCCGGCCACGACACGGGGTGTGTAGCCGTAGCCGCGGAGCAGTTCCAGCAGTTGCGCTTCGGGGATGCGGGCCAGGATGGTGGGGTTGGCGATCTTGTACTCGTTGAGCGCGAGGATCGGCAACACGGCGCCGTCGCGGGCCGGGTTGAGAAACTTGTTGGCATGCCAGCTGGTGGCCAACGGTCCAGTCTCGGCTTCACCGTCGCCGATCACGCAGAAGACGGTCAGGTCGGGATTATCGAATGCCGCTCCGAACGCATGTAGCAGCGAGTACCCCAGTTCGCCCCCCTCGTGAAAAGACCCCGGCGTTTCCGGGGCGCAGTGGCTCGGCACCCCGCCGGGATAGGAGAACTGCCGGAACAGCGCCGCCATCCCCACCGCGTCGCGCTTGATGTGTCCGTAGAGCTCGGAGTAGGTACCCTCCAGCCAGCCGCATGCGTTCGGGCCCGGCCCGCCGTGACCCGGGCCCGCCACGAACACCGCGTTCAAATCACGTCGAGTGATCTGCCGGTTCGCATGCACCCAAACCATATTCAGTCCGGGCACCGTGCCGAAGTGCCCGAACAGCCGGGGTTTGATGTGCTCGCCGTCGAGTGGTTCGCGCAGCAACGGGTTTCCCAGCAGGTAGATCTGCCCGACCGCCAGGTAGTTCGCCGCACGCCACCACGCGTCGACAGCCGCCAGTTCGTCGCGGCTCAGCGGCCCCGGGACGTCACCGAGGACGTATGCCGCGGGTGGCAGGGTTTCACCGGCGGTCGCGCCCACGTTGTCTGCTGAGGTGTCCCCTGCGGTTCCCGACGGCAGCGTCATCGTTTCCCTCCTCGCATTAAATGAGTATCTACCGCGCCCGCCAGCGTGGTGTGTCCGCTATCCCGTCAGACGTCTGCTCCGGCGCGCCACTCGACAACGTCCTGCAGGGGTCGGCGGGGAGTGCGCGCCAGTGGGTCAGCGTCCACCGGCGCCCATCCGACACGCAACAACATCTGCGGGAACCCGCCGTCGCCGAATACGTCCCTCTGCACGGCTTCTCGCGTGCCGGGGATCTCCAGTGGCTCAGTGACGGGACAGCTCGCCAGCCCGAACGCGGTGGCGGTGGTGCCGAGCGCCAGCACCACCGCGTGGAGAGGCGCGGTCGGATCGGATTCAGGGCTGTTGCGGGCCGGGACACCGGCCAACGACGCGTACCGTCCGCTCCACGTGGTCAGTTCAGTCAGGTAGTCGGCGTCCGTGGCGTGCTGCCAGACCGCTCGGGCCACAATGTTTCGCAACTTCGCAGCGATTCAACCTGTCGCAGCATCACACCGCCACGAGCCGCCCGCGCACCCATCACGGCGATGTCGGCGGCGGGCACCGACCACGAACTGTAGTGCCGCCGATCCGTGCGCCGCCGGGGTATTGCGGCGGACAGCGTGATGTCCAAGTCAGTAGGCCGTTGGCGGGACGTCTCGACCGCGGCGAGGTCGCCGTACCATTACCGCGATGAGAACATCGGCCGCCTGGCAAGACGCATTCGACATCATCAAACGTGGTCACGAATACCGCGATGTTCCTTTCAAGCTCGCGAGCGGGCAGACCAGCCACCACTACATCGACGCTAAGCACGCCGTGGACACCGGCGAGCGGCTCGCCGTCGTCTGCCGGGCGGTGGTCGACCTGGCCGCCGAGCGGCAAATCGAGTACGACGCGATCGGTGGCCTGACAATGGGCGCGGACGCGCTCGCGCACGGGATCGCGATCGTGACGGGCAAGGCGTGGTTCTCGGTCCGAAAGGAGCCCAAATCCCGCGGCCTCGAGCAGTTCATCGAGGGTTTCCGGCTCCGCGAGCACCCGGGGACGCGGGTGCTGCTGGTCGAGGATGTCGTCAGCACCGGCGGGTCCGTCCGCAAGGCCTACGACCGGTCGATCGATGCGGGCGCCGTCGTCGCCGGCATCATCCCGATGGTCGACCGGGGTGTGTTGGCCTCGCGCATGTTCGCCGAACTGGGGGTGCCGTATCTGCCCCTGGTCACCTACGATCAGCTGGGCATCGAGCCCATCACCGAATCGTGACGGCGCCGCCAGCGGTCCAGCGTTGGATCGACATCCTCGAGAACGGCCGCGCCGACGAGCTCGAGGCGCTGCTGGCCGAGGATGCGGTGTTCTACTCACCTGCCGTGTTCACGCCGCAGGAGGGTCGCGCCAAAACGTCGGCATACTTGACCGCCGCGGCAAAGCTCTTCGGCGACAGCGATTTCCGCTATGTCAGGCAGTGGTTTGGCGGTCACTCCGCGGTCCTCGAATTCGTGGCCGACCTTGATGGCATTCACGTCAACGGTGTCGACGTGATCGCTTGGAACGACGACGACCAGATCATCGAATTCAAGGTCCTGCTCCGCCCGCTCAAGGCGTTGGAAAGGGTGATCCCGGCGATGGCGCAGCTGCTTCAGTCGCAGTGAAGTTGTTGCTGATCGCCGACACTCACGTCCCGAACCGGGCCCGCGACCTGCCCGGCCACGTCTGGGATGAGGTTGGGCGCGCCGACGTCGTGCTGCATGCCGGCGACTGGGTGGACGTTGCGCTGCTCGACAGGCTCGCGTCGCGGGCGGCACGGCTGGTCGGCTGCTGGGGTAACAATGACGGCCCGGACCTGCGGGCCCGGCTGCCGGAGAAAGCGGAGACGATCCTGGGCGGGCTGCGGTTCACGGTCGTGCACGAGACCGGTGCCTCCGCCGGGCGTGACGAGCGGATGGCGCGATGCTATCGCGACACCGACGTGCTGGTGTTCGGGCACAGCCACATCCCGTGGGACAGCACTGCTGAGACGGGGTTGCGTCTGCTGAATCCCGGCTCGCCGACCGACCGGCGCAGACAGCCGTATTGCACCTACATGACCGCGCGCATCGATGCCGGGACGCTCAAGGACGTGATGCTGCATCGCCTGTAGCGGCCGGCTTACGCTGCCACGGCCACGCGCCCGTCATCTCCGGCTGCAGCGAGAAAGACAGGAATGCCCGGATCATGTCGGCCGCGACGAGAAACTCCAGACCCAGCAGGATTGAGCGGCCGAGCTGGCGGCGAAACAACTCGTAGCGGGTACCGTCAGCGGCCCGTCTCGTCACCGTCACCGCCGCCGCAACCAGCGCCCCGCCGACTAACTAACGCCCTGTGAATCAGCCGATTTGGATGTGAGGGCCGTGGCGTGGTGGCACTGTCGGACACATGACGCAGAAGCCGCCGACCGCAGCGATCGAACGCGCGCACAAGGAACACCTCGGATCTCTTCCGCTCGACGACACCGCCGATTTCGCCGACGCCGAGCGCGGGCTCATCGCCTCGCTGCAACCGTGCGTGATCAAGTCCGCCGACGGCCGGGTGGTGTGGGACAACGACGCCTACTCGTTTCTGACAGGTGAGGCGCCAGTGTCCGTGCATCCCAGCTTGTGGCGCCAGTCGATGCTGGCTGCCAAGCAGGGTCTTTACGAGGTCGTCGAGGGCATCTACCAGGTCCGCGGGTTTGACATTTCTAATGTGAGTTTCGTCGAAACCGACAACGGCATCATCGTGATCGACCCGCTGATCTCGACCGAGGTCGCCGCCGCCGCACTGCAGATGTACCGCGAGCACCGGGGCGGTGACCGACCAGTCGTCGCGGTGATCTACACCCACAGCCACATCGACCACTTCGGCGGCGTCCTGGGCGTGACCAGCCAAGCAGATGTCGACGCCGGCAACGTCAGTGTGCTTGCGCCCGAGGGCTTTATCGAGCACGCGGTGCAGGAGAACGTCTACGCAGGTACCGCCATGACGCGGCGTGCCACCTACATGTACGGCACGTTGCTCTCCCGCGGGCCGCAGGGCCAAGTCGGATGCGGGCTGGGTCAAAACACCTCAACGGGTGAGGTCGGAGTGATCAACCCGACCGTGATCATCACCACCACGGGCGAAAAGCACACGATCGACGGCGTCGAGATCGAGTTCCAGATGGCGCCGGGCACCGAGGCGCCCGCCGAGATGCACTTTTATTTCCCCCGATATCGGGCACTGTGCATGGCGGAGAACGCGACGCACAATCTGCACAACCTGTTGACGCTGCGCGGCGCGCTGGTTCGCGATCCACATGTGTGGTCCGGTTATCTGACCGAGGCGATCGACCATTTCACTGCCAACGTCGAGGTCGCGTTCGCATCGCACCACTGGCCGACGTGGGGCAAAGGCCGCGTCATCAATTTTCTGTCCACCCAGCGCGACCTGTATGCGTACCTGCACGACCAGACGCTGCGGCTGCTGAACCAGGGCTACACCGGCGCAGAGATCGCCGAGCAGTTCCAGCTGCCGCCCGCACTGGAGAAGGCGTGGCACACCCACGGTTACTACGGCTCGGTCAGCCACAACGTTAGGGCGGTTTATCAACGCTACATGGGCTGGTTCGACGGGAACCCCGCGCGGCTGTGGCCGCATCCACCTGAGGCGTTAGCTGAACGGTATGTGGCGGCGCTGGGCGGCATCGAGCGCGTCGTCGAACTCGCGCAGCGGGCGTTCGACGAAGGTGATTTCCGCTGGGCAGTTACGCTTCTCGATCACGCAACGTTTACCGATGTTGAGCACGCAGGGGTGCGGGAGCTCTACGCCGACGCACTGGAGCAGCTCGCGTACGGCGCCGAAAACGCCACCTGGCGCAACTTCTTCCTGTCGGGTGCCACCGAACTGCGGGACGGGAATTTCGGCACGGCGACATCGGCCGCGTCACCATCGCTGCTGTCGCAGCTGACGCCGGAGCAGATGTTCGACACGCTGGCGATCAGCATCAATGGCCGCCGCGCGTGGGACCTGAATTTGGCGATCGACGTCACGTTCGTGGATGTAGACGCCAATTACCGGTTAACGTTGCGTAACGGGGTGCTGGTGTACCGCAAGCGGCCGGCGGAGGAATCCACTGCCAATGCGACGGTTTCACTGCACAGCAAGCTGCGGTTGCTGATGTTCGCCGCTGGGGATCACACCTCGGGCGGCATCTCGATCACGGGTGACGCCTCCGCTTTGGAGCGCCTGTTGGGTGTTTTAGATACCCCGGACCCGAAGTTCAACATCGTGACCCCATAGGTGGCGTGGGCTTGTCGGTGGTCGGATCGACACTTCTGTCATGCGGGAGCCGTTCATCGGAAGTGAGGCGCTCGCGGCCGGGAAGCTGACGCGCCACCAGCTGAGAACCAGGTATTTCAAGCTGCACAAGGATGTCTACGTTCCGAACGACATCTCGATCACGGCCCTAACTCTTGCGAAGGCATGCTGGTTGCGGTCGCGCCGGCGGGGGATACTCGCGGGCTTCTCCGCGGCCGCTTTGCATGGATCCAAATGGGTCGATGTAGGACGTCGCGCCGCGATTATCGACACCAACCGAAGGCCGGCACCGGGCGTCGAGGTATGGGGCGAGCGCATCGAGGAGGACGAGATATGCGTCATCGACGGGATGCCGGTGACGGTGCCGGCGCGGACCGCGTTCGACCTCGCGAGTCACTATTCGACGGGCGTCGCCGTCGCCGCGATCGATGGACTCCTGCAGGCCGTGGATGTCAAGGTTGCCGATATTGAACACTTGATCCAGCGCTATCCCGGGCGGCGAGGCAACAAGGGTGTGCGCGCTGCGACGCAACTGGTCGACCCGGGTGCTCAATCACCCAAAGAGACATGGCTGCGACTGCTGCTGATCCGGGCGGGGTTTCCGCGCCCCGTAACGCAAATCCCGGTGCGCGATGAAACCGGCGGGATCGTTGCATATCTCGATATGGGATGGGACGACATCATGGTCGCCGTCGAGTATGACGGCGATCAACATCGGACCAACCGGGGCCAGTACGTCAAGGACATTCGGCGCTGGGAGCGGGTTGAACGGCTGGGCTGGCTCATCGTGCGAGTGGTCGCGGAAGATGGCCCCGACGGCATCATCCGCCGCGTACGCGATGCACGGGCGCGCCGAACGTAACCTGGTGGCGGGAAACCGCGACTTCTGCCGCCATGGGGTTACGCTCGCGGCGGGCTTGGCCTACGGAATGCCGCCGTCGACCCGCAGGATCGAACCCGTCGTGTAACTGGACGCGTCGGACGCCAGATACAGGGCCGCGCCGACGATCTCGGGCGGGTTTCCGGCCCGCTTTAGCGATAAATGGCTAAAGGGGTTCACGGTGGCTTGATCGAGATTCCACGATTTACTGATGTCGGTGAGGAAGGGGCCCGCCATTAACGTATTCACGCGGACAGTTGGCCCAAATGCCTTTGCTAACCCCTCGGTCAGCGCATTAAGGCCCGCTTTTGCGGCCGCATAGGGCAACATGTGAGCTGCCGGTCGCAAAGAGCCGGTGGAGCTCACGTTGATGATCGAGCCGCCGCCGGCGGCCACCATCCGCTCACCGATCAACGCCGAGAGCCGGAACGGGCCTTTCAGATTTAGGCTCATCACCGCGTCGAATAATTTCTCTGACACGGTTGTCAGCGAGTCATAGAGGGGGGACATGCCCGCGTTGTTTATCAGCGTGTCCACCTTGCCGAACCGCTCGTACACGGCGTCCACCAAGCCGTCCAGCTGGTCCCACCGCCCGACGTGCACCTGATACGGCATCGCCGTGCGGCCGGTTTTTTGGGCGATCTCGGCGGCTGTTGCCTGACAGCTCTCGAGGTTGCGGCTGGCGATGACGACGTCGGCGCCACTTTTTGCGACCGCCAAAGCGATCTCCCGGCCGAGCCCGCGGCTGCCACCTGTGATCAGGATGAGGCGGTCGTTCAACTCGAACAGGTCGTCGGCGTACCCGGGCACGCCCTCTATCGTGGCACGCGTGCAATTGTTGTTGATCAGGCACGCCTTACCTTTACGCTCCACGCTCACGGAGGGTGCCGATCCTGAACTCTCCGACGTGGGGGTCGAACAGGCGGGCAGGTTGCCGCAGGCCCTTTCTCGCTATCCGATCGCGCGCGTGTTCACCAGCCCGCAACGACGGTCGCTGCAAACCGCGGCGCCGGTGGCTGATGCCTTTAATCTGCAGGTAAAAATCGACGACCGGCTCGCCGAGTACGACCGGGACCTGGCGCACTACGTCCCGATCGAGGAGATCCGCACCGAATTCCCCGAACAGTGGGAACGGCTGGCGAGAGGACATCTACCAATCGGTGTGGATGAGGATGCGTTCCTCAAGCGGGTGTTCGCCGCACTTGAAGACATTGTGAGGAGCGGCGATCACAGTGACACCGTCGCGGTGTTCAGCCATGGCGGCGTGATCAACGTGATCCTGCACCACATCCTGGGCACCGAGAGGCTGCTTTCCTTCCCGATCGACTACGCATCGATCACCCGGCTGCGCTACTCGCGGCGAGGCGACTTCACGGTGGCCGAAGTCAACGCAACCGAGCACGTGTGGGACCTCTTACCCAGGAACGCGCGATGACAATCTTTTCTGCGATTGACTTAGGCTCACTGGACCGGCATCTGCGGGACATCGGGGTGCCGCGCAGCGGCCCACTGCGCGCCGAGTTGATCTCTGGTGGGCGGTCCAACCTGACGTTTCACGTCCGCGACGATGCGTCGCAGTGGGTGTTGCGGCGGCCGCCGTTGCACGGGCTGACGCCGTCGGCGCACGACATGGGCCGCGAATTCCGTGTCGTGGCGGCACTAGCTGAAACCCCGGTGCCGGTGGCCCGAGCGGTCACGCTGTGCGAAGACGAGTCGGTGCTGGGCGCGCCGTTCGCGATGGTGGGCTATGTGGCGGGTCGGGTGGTGCGCAGCGCCGACGACCTGGAGGCCATTGGCGACCCGCTCTTAATCGGGAAATGCGTCGACGAGCTGATCCGCGTGTTGGCGGATCTGCACGCGGTGGAGCCCGACTCGGTTGGCTTAAGCGACTTTGGCCGGCCTGATTCCTACCTCCAAAGGCAGATCAAGCGGTGGGCCGGTCAGTGGCAGCACGTGCGGCTCGACGACGACGATCGAGACGACGACGTGCATCGGCTGCATGCTGCTCTGGCGCAGGCCGTTCCGCCGCAGAGCGGAGTGTCGATCGTCCACGGCGACTATCGCATCGATAACACAATCCTCGATGGCGACGACGCCTCAATAGTGCGCGCGGTGGTGGACTGGGAGCTGTCGACGCTCGGCGATCCGATCAGCGATGCGGCGCTGATGTGCGCATACCGCAACCCCGCAATGGATGTCATCCTCAACATGCGAAGCGCATGGACGTCTCCGCTGATTCCGGCCGCCGACGAGCTTGCCCACCGCTACTCGACGATGTCGGGCCGGCCGCTCGCGCACTGGCCGTTTTACATGTCACTGGCCTACTTCAAGATCGCCATCATCGCCGCGGGCATCGACTTTCGCCTGCGGATGGCCGGCGGCGGGGACGGATCCGATCGGGTAGGAGAGGTGGTCGCTCCGTTGATCGCGCTCGGTCTTAACACGATCAACTCGGGCTAAGGCGGGCTAAGGCCTGAATGGGGATGCCGCTTCGCGGCGCGGCGCAGCTGCGTCATGCGCGCGGCGCTGGTCGCCACCGTGATCAACGACCCGCAGATCGCGGCCACCAGGAATGCGACACCGACCGGGGCGTTCCAGTGCCAGCCGAAGAAGTGGATGGTGGTGGTATCGAGGTTCTGCGCGATGAACACAAGCAGCACGATAAGAACCAGCACGCCGATGATCAGCGCCCACCACGCGGCCGCGGACTTCGTGAACGGGACGGTGGGCTTGGGGACCGACGTCGTGGTCTCGTCCTGCGGCTCGCTGGTCATGTCGAACACGCTACGCGTTAGGGTCGGCGGATGCGGGGACTCTGGTGGTGCTCGGCGGCGGCGGTCGCGATCACCGTCGCATTGTCAGGGTGTGGGAGTTCCAATCCGCTCGGCGGCGGTCCGGCATCGGGGGATCTTTTATCCGTCAGAGTAGGGTCAGCAGACTTTCCCGAATCCAAGATCGTCGCCGAAATCTACGCGCAAGCGTTGGAGGCCAACAACTTCAGAGTCTCGCGCCAGTTCGGCATCGGTAGCCGCGAGACGTACATCCCGGCGCTCAAGGATCATTCGATCGACCTGATCCCCGACTACATCGGCAACCTGCTGAAGTACTTCTCCCCTAAAACGACCGCCACAAACCGCGACGCCGTCGTGCTGGCGCTGCTGCCCGCGCTTCCCGGCGACCTGTCGATCCTGACCCCGTCCCCCGCGGCCGACACCGACACCGTCACCGTCACCCGCGAAACCGCCACGAAGTGGAAGCTGGCGACCATCGGCGACCTGGCGGCGCATTCGGCCGAGGTGAAATTCGCAGCGCCGTCGGAATTCCTGAACCGGGCAGAGGGGCTGCCCGGGTTGAAAAAGAACTACGGGCTCGACATCAGCCCGGGCAACTTCGTCGCGATCAGCGACGGCGGCGGTCCGGCGACCGTGCGGGCGCTCGTCAACGGCACCGTCACGGCGGCCGACATCTTCAGCACGTCGCCGGCCATCCCGCAGAACGATCTGGTGGTGCTGCAAGACCCGAAGAACAACTTCCTGGCCGGCAACGTCGTGCCGCTGGTGAGCTCGCAAAAGATGTCCGACACACTCAAGACGGTGCTCGACGCGGTGTCGGCCAAGCTGACCACCGCGGACCTGATCAAACTCAATACCGCCGTGTCCGGAAATGCGGGCGTCGACCCACCGGTGGCGGCTCGAAAGTGGGTGCAGGACAACGGCTTCGATAAGCCAATCGCAAAATGATCAGCTTCGACCGGGTCACCAAGACCTACCCTGACGGCACGGTCGCGGTCGACAACCTCACCCTCGACGTGCCGGCCGGCCATCTGGCCGTCTTCGTCGGCCCGTCCGGGTGCGGCAAGACGACCTCCATGCGGATGATCAACCGGATGGTCGACCCCACCTCGGGAACGCTCACCGTCGACGGCGCCGACGTCACCAAGGTCAACGCCGTCAAGCTGCGGCTTTCCATCGGCTACGTCATCCAGAACGCCGGGCTGATGCCACACCAGCGGGTCATCGACAATGTCGCGACCGTGCCGGTGCTGCGGGGGCAGTCGCGACGGGCCGCCCGCCGCGCGGCCCTCGGGGTGATGGAGAGGGTCGGCCTGGACCTGAAGCTGGCCGGCCGGTACCCGGCGCAACTGTCGGGCGGTCAGCAGCAGCGCGTCGGGGTGGCCCGCGCCCTGGCCGGCGACCCGCCGATCCTGTTGATGGACGAGCCGTTCTCCGCCGTCGACCCGGTGGTCCGGGAAGAACTGCAGGCGGAGATGGTGCGGCTGCAGAACGACCTGCACAAGACGATCGTGTTCGTCACCCACGACATCGACGAGGCCGTCAAGCTCGGCGACAAGGTGGCGGTGTTCGGGCCCGGAGGTGTGCTGCAGCAGTACGACGTACCCGCGCGGCTGCTGGCGAATCCGGCCAACGACTTCGTGGCCGGGTTCATCGGTGCCGATCGGGGTTATCGCGGACTGCAGTTCCTGCACGCGTCGGGACTCCCCCTGCACGACATCACGCGGCTGGATGGGTGGGAGCTCGTGACGAGAGCCGACGGGTCGCCGCTGGGCTGGCATAAGGATCGCGCTTCGGATTACATAGCCAGCGGATCGTTGCTTCCCCCGGACGGCACGCTGAGGCAGGCGCTTGATGCCGCACTGTCATCACCGTCGGGGATCGGGGTCGCGGTCGACGCCGACGGCAGGGCGATCGGCGGCATTCGGGTCGAGGACGTCATCGAGGCGATCCGGGTGGGGAAAGACCGTTAGGCATGGGGTACCTGTTCACGCACCTCGACGACGCCTGGGCGCTGACGATCATCCACCTGAGGCTGGCGCTGATCCCGATGCTGCTGGGGCTGCTGATCGCGGTGCCGCTGGGCGCCTACGTGCAGCGCATAACGCTGTTGCGAAGGGTCACCACGGTTACCGCCAGCATCATCTTCACGATCCCGTCGCTGGCGCTGTTCGTGGTCCTGCCGCTGATCATCCCGACCCGCATCCTCGACGAGGCCAACGTGATCGTCGCGCTGACTCTGTACACGACGGCGCTATTGGTCCGTGCGGTTCCCGAGGCGCTGGACGCGGTGCCGTCACAGGTCCGCGACGCCGCGACCGCGGTGGGATACCCGCCGTTGATGCGAATACTGAAAGTCGACCTGCCGCTGTCGATTCCGGTGCTCGTCGCCAGTCTGCGCGTGATCGCGGTGACCAACATCTCGATGGTGGCCGTCGGTTCGGTGATCGGCATCGGCGGCCTGGGCACGTGGTTCACGGAGGGATATCAGGCCGACAAGAGCAACCAGATCATCGCGGGAATCATCGCGATATTTATCGTTGCGGTGGTTGTCGACACCGTCATCATGGCGGCGGGCCGGTTGGTGACTCCGTGGGTTCGTGGCGCGCGATGAACTTCTTGTCGCAGGCGCTGTCCTACATCTTCACCGCCGCCAACTGGGGCGGCAGCGCCGGACTGTTGGCGCGCACCGGGCAGCATCTGCAGTACACGGTCGTCGCGGTGGCTGTTTCGGCCGTGATCGCGATCCCGATCGGCATGGTGATCGGGCACACCCGGCGGGGCACTTTCATCGTGGTCGCCGGTGTCAACGCGTTGCGCGCGCTGCCCACGCTCGGCGTGCTGCTGCTCGGCGTGCTGCTGTGGGGACTGGGTCTCGTGCCGCCCACGGTGGCGTTGATGTTGCTCGGCATCCCGCCGCTGCTGGCCGGCACCTACGCCGGCATCGCGAACGTCGACCCGACAGTGGTGGACGCGGCGCGCGCGATGGGCATGACCGAGACGCGCGTGCTCCTGCGCGTCGAGGTGCCACTTGCGCTTCCGCTGATCCTCGGCGGTCTGCGCACCGCGACCCTTCAGGTCGTCGCGACGGCCACCATCGCGGCCTACGCGAGCCTCGGCGGCCTCGGGCGGTACCTGATCGACGGCATCAAGGTGCGGCAGTTCTACATCGCGCTGGTCGGCGCGTTGATGGTCACCGCGCTGGCGCTGCTCCTCGACGCGCTGCTGGCTTGGGCGGCGCGGTCATCTTCGCGGTCCGGCGGCGCACCGAGGGACTCTTCCCTTACCGTAGATAAGTGAGTGAGAGCTGGCCGGCGATATTGACCTGGCGCGCCCACGATGGGCGCCGGATGGAATCAGTGCGAGTTCAATTGTCCGGCAACCGGATCAAGGCTTCCGGGCGGATCGTCGCCGGCGCGAGCGAAGCCCACCCCGCGTTCAGCGCGTCCTACGATCTGGTCACCGACGATGCCGGTGCGACGAAGCGGTTGTCGCTGAGTGTGACGCTGGCCGAACGGGATCGGCAGCTCTCCATTGCACGCGACGAGGAGAACATGTGGTCGATCACCGGGCATGAAGGCTTGTCGCGGGGCGCGTACGACGGGGCACTGGACGTCGACGTCGTGTTCAGCCCGTTCTTCAACGCGCTGCCCATTCGACGCACCGGCATCTACATGCGCGGCGAATCCTTGACGGTGCCTGTCGTGTACGTGACGCTGCCGCAATTCGCGGTGAATCCCGCGTCGATCAGCTACAGCAGCGCATCCGACGGGATTAAGCTGCGCTCTCCGGTCGCCGACACCACGATCACCGTCGACGAGAACGGCTTCATCCTGGACTATCCCGGACTGGCGGAACGGATCTGATCACGCCGCCGGCTCTGCCGGCGGCGCTGAGCGTCTGGCGCCAACCCTCGTCGCCGACAACGACCGCGGTGATCTCGTAGCGCGAAAAGCTGTCGTAGCGGGTTCGTGCCGCGTGGCCGCCGTCGACCAAGTCGGCGATGGAGCCGTTCTGCGCGAGGGCGGTCGAGGCGCGAGTCAGCAATTCGATCGTGTGGTCGAGCACCGGCAGCACCCGATCGGCGTTTGCCTCGCAGAACGCCCGAACGAGTTCCGGCGTGGTGGCCGCGACCCGGGTGACGTCGCGGAACGAACCGGCGGCCAGCGCGAATGCGAGCGGCACTTCGCCCGCGGTGAGCGCGACCGCTTCGGCGACGAGGTGCGGCAGGTGCGAGATCGCGGCGGCGGCCGCGTCGTGCTCGTCGGAACGGGCGGGCACCACGATCGCACCGCAGTCCAGCGCGAGCTCCGTGACCGTTACGAAGCAATGCGGATCGATGTGGTCGTCGACGGTCACCACCCACGGCGCGCCGACAAACAGACCCGCATCACCCGCCGACCATCCCGAGAGGGTGGTGCCGGCCATCGGGTGTCCGCCGACAAAGTTGGCCGCCAAGCCGACCTTCTGAATCTGTTCAAGCACAGCGGTCTTGACGCTGATCACGTCGGTGATCGGATTGGCCGGCGCGGTGTCTTTCAGGTAGGGCAGCAGGATCGGCAGCGCCGGCGCCGGGACGGCCAGCACGATCAACGCGTTCCGGTCAACGGCTAGGTTCAGCGCCTCGTCGAGGCGAGGCGTGACGTCGAAGCCGTCGAAACGGGCGGCCTGCACGGCTTCAACGGAACGGTTGTACCCGAAGACCTCACGGCCGGCCGCCGCGGCGGCGCGCAGAACCGAGCCGCCGATCAGGCCGAGGCCGACCACGCACACCGGAGCCTTGTCCACGGCTCAAGGTTGTCAGATAGTGGAAAAGGCGGCTGGTCGGGGACTACCGTAAGCGGCCATGGGACCACAGCGTGGGCCGGCGAAGGAGCCTGGTTCGGAGACTCCGGAGGGCTTCGCTGTGGCCGTGGTGCGGGAGAACGGCAACTGGCGCTGCTCGCCGATGCGCACCAGGTCGTTGACCAGCCTCAGTGTCGCTGAAACCGAACTACGTGAGCTACGAAGCGTGGGGGCCGTATTCGGTTTGCTCGACGTCGACGACGAGTTCTTCATCATCGTGCGTCCCGCACCGTCGGGAACGCGGCTGTTCCTCTCGGACGCCACCGCCGCGCTCGACTACGACATCGCCGCCGAAGCGCTGGAACTGCTCGACGCGGACATCGACTACGACGAACTCGACCCGGAGGCGCCGTTCGAGGAGGGCGATCTGGGCGTGCTGTCGGACGTCGGGCTGCCCGAGGGGGTGCTGGGAGTGATCCTTTCCGAAACGGATCTCTACGCGGATGAGCAGCTCGGCATGATCGCTGCGCGGATGGGATTCCCGGAGCAGTTCTCGGCGGTGCTCGAACGCCTCAATCGGTGATCACCGACGAGGACCTCATCCGGGCGGCGCTGCAGGCCGCGGCCACAGCCGGACCGAGGGATGTGCCGGTCGGCGCGGCGGTGTTCGGCGCCGACGGGGCCGAGCTGGCGCGAGCGGTCAACGCGCGGGAGGCGCTGGGCGATCCGACCGCGCATGCCGAGATTTTGGCATTGCGGGCGGCGGCGAAGGTGTTGGGCGAGGGCTGGCGGCTGGAGGGCACCACGCTGGCGGTCACGGTGGAGCCTTGCACGATGTGCGCAGGGGCGGTGGTGATGGCGCGGGTCGCGCGGTTGGTATTCGGGGCGTGGGAGCCGAAGACCGGTGCGGTGGGGTCGCTGTGGGACGTGGTCCGCGACCGGCGGCTCACCCATCGCCTACAGGTGCGCGGCGGGGTCCTGGCCGAGGAGTGCGCGGCGCCACTGGAGGAGTTCTTCGCGCGGCAGCGGAGTCGTTTCAATTAACCCATAAAACGCTCCACGTACGTAACGAAACGTGCGTGCAGGTCGTCGTTGTCCAGGCCGAACATCTCGGCCGAGGTGGCAACCCGCCCGAGCCGCCCGCGCTGGTGGTCGCCCAGGTAATCGGTCATCGCCGAGCGTGCTGCGTCGGTCAGGGACTCGCCGGCCAGGGCGTACACGGCCTCGGCCGCGCCAAGCTCGTCGGCCATGAACTCGTCGAAGCGCACGTCGGCCGAGCGCTGCGGTGCGATGATTTCGCGGTCGCGAACCAGTGCGGCAAGCATCCGCTCGAGGCGGCCAACCCACGACGCGGCGATCTGCTGCACCGGCACCGGAAAGCGGTGCATGCGTGCGGAATAGGTGATCATCGCGATCATCGACAGCACCACCGGCACCGGGTCTCGGTGCGTGAACACCACGACCACGCCAGGGAACACCCGGTCAAGCACCGGCAGCTGCTCGAGATGCTGGGGCGACTTGAGCAGCCAGCGCCGGCCCCCGCGCAGGAACTGCAGGGCCCTGAGTTGGGTGGATAGACATTGGTAATGGGGCGTCTGGTCGTGGGACAGGTAGTAGTCGCGCCACCGTGGCACGTCGGCGAGGGTTTCGAAGTACATCGTGGAGAAGTCGTTCGCCAGCAGCTGGATCTCCTCGTGGACG
>Ga0153922_1000251_pt1 | contig 22326 bp, 19 predicted proteins | sample TSNJ006MetaG_FD_104723 | JGI IMG/M metagenome (GOLD analysis project Ga0153922, IMG submission 104723) | Attine ant fungus gardens microbial communities from New Jersey, USA - TSNJ006 MetaG | ecosystem: Host-associated > Fungi > Mycelium > Unclassified | place: USA: New Jersey, Brendon T. Byrne... | reverse complement strand
GATATATGTGCAAATTGCTCTCTGGTTATATCACTGTCATAGGCCTGTCGCATTTATCTTCTCTCCTCTGCTTTTTTACTTATTTTACCACAAGGAAAAGATTTTGAACAGGCTCTAAGATGTGTTAATCATATATTAGATTTAACTTTGCGCCCCAATTATACATCTCTAATCTATTTCTGACAAGAGACTTTTGCTTTTTGGCATGCTACAGCAAAAAATCTCTTATTATCGGCTTCCAACCGCTCTACAATCTCTATATAAAAAAATCACCCACTTTTTTATGAAAAGTGGAGCGTTCCAATAAACGAGAGAAAAATGATTACAAATTAGAAGACGGCAGACACCGCTCAACTAAGATGTGGTACTGCCGCCTCTATGGCATCATGATGTTACAGCACCTGGATGCCTGGGAAACGCCCTCTGTCGAAGCATTTCAAGAAGCAAAAATTTTATGCTAGCCAATATGTTGTACTAGTATCTGACTGTATTACTATAAACCGTAATATGTTCATAAGTAGTGCTTGTATAAACATAAATACTTGCCCTGACACGATAAGAATAACCTTTGACAATACCGCTGCTAGTACTTCTCGATACACTGGCAAAATTTCCGGTTTTTGTATCAATTACATAAGAAAGATTTACCCATGAGCCATTGACTTTCTTTTGAAAATATGTATAAACAACAATAGTTGTAACCTTGCTATACCCTTGTACAATAATTGAAGAACTTGCTTTTCCACTGGAAACACTTAATACAGATTTTACAGATGAAACGTTACTCCACCGCAATAAACTTGGAGTCCCCTCCATTGTATATTCTTCTTCCGCATATTCATCATTATCTTCTATTTCACTTGCATTTACAGAAGAATACATGGTTAATAATAATGTCATACATAAAAATAAACATACTAATTTCCTTTTCATTCTCTACCTCCTATAATTCATTCTTCTAAATTCTTTTCTAGTGTCAGCGATTCAGCCAACATAACTAATTCTTCTACCGTTAAGTTTCCTGATATTTCAAACATATATCCATCATAAAACCATACCAAATAGTATATGTCATTTGACTTGCTCAGCATTGCATTATTATAAATGGTTTCTATTGTTTCATAAGTAGCATCTTCAACATCATAGTAGGCATTCCCAACTTGAACTTGTTGAATAAATCTATATACATCCTTCTTTTTATTCTGATACTCCCTCAAAACATAAACATCATCTATATCTTCCAAAACAAGGTCATATCCTTCTATTGTTTTTTCAAGAATGTACACATTCTCAATTGTTGTCTTTGCTTCAACTGATTGTTCCGATGTCCCAGATTCTTCAACATTCACTGTCATGAATTCCTTCTGCACGTTCATAATAAAATTCACAATCGGCAGCCTGAAAGCTTCTGTACTCATAGTTACCGTAAACAGCAGGACAAAAGCTAAAACGGCAGCTGCGACTTTCTTCATTCTTGGATAGACACGATGAGATTTTCCGCTGTCACGCTTATTAGATGCCTTATCATTTCTGTCCGCTTCACGCAATTTCTGTATCTCTTGCATTTTTTTGGCCGCTTCCGGACCCAATTGTTCCCCAATCATCTGCTGCATCTTTTGGTTATGTTCTTCCGAAAATGCAGGTTCCTCCCCGTCACCTTCTTCCATTAGTTTTTGGATATCTTCATCATTTAAAGCCTTCAGAGCCTTGTGCAGCTTAAAATTTTTACTTATGTCCATATCATTGCCATCGACATCGCCGTGTTCTTCTTTAGACTCTTTATATTTCATTCCTAATCTCTCCCTATAACTCACCCCACCTTTACTTCAATCAAAGCTGTTGTCAATGGGTGCTAAAATGATACAAATTATGGTATTTCTATAACCCAGTATACACCATTCGACAAATAAATAAAAGAGTTTATATTATTTTTTTAAGTTTAGCTGTTAACCTTTCAGTTTATTCTCAATTTTTCGATATCTTCTTCTGCCATATCAGTCAGAGTATGAATTTGCTCATTGGTTAGACCTAGTTTGATGGCATTGGTCACTGTCTCTAGCCTGCCTCGTTGCCGTTCCTGTTCTATACCCTGCTCTATACCCTGTTCTAAACCTTGCTTCATTCCATCTTCCAAACCATCCTCATAATAAGATGCTTTTTGTGTTGCTTCATCCATGATGGCCATCTGCCTTTTAAGGTATTCCTCCTTTAGCCATCTGTCCTGCTTAATCTTTTCAAGTTCATCCACTGCTTCTTTGATATACTCATTCTTTTCAGACAACAATTGGTACTCCTCCTCACTATTAGCATTCATAAGATCGCACCAGTGATATAATTCATTTTCTGATCCTTTAGGCGATGTATACTGTATCTTTCCTAATTCTATCATATGGAATACAATCTTGTCAGTAAATAATTTATAATTTTCAGTATCTGATTTCTACACAAAAAAACAAATCCCTGACTTCGAAAAGAAAGGGATTTGAATGCCAACATAAATTATTATGATTTACAAATCATTTTGATGATGTATAGATATCAACGGTCGCACTGGTTCCTAATCTGTCTGCGCCGGCCGCCGCCATGGATTCAGCTTTCTCACCGGTTCTGATGCCGCCTGATGCCTTAACCTTAAGCTTGTCCCCGACAACACTTTTCATCAGTCTTACATCATCTGCCACGGCTCCTGCGGTGCTAAATCCTGTAGAGGTCTTTACAAAATCTGCACCGGCTTTCATTGATAATTCACATGCCCTGCGCTTTTCCTCTTCGGTGAGCAGACAGGTCTCAATAATCACCTTTAAAATGATATCTTGGCCACAGGTTTCCTTAACTTTAAGAATATCATTTAAAACATATGTATCATTTCCATCTTTGAGGGCACCTACATTAATAACCATATCAATTTCCCCGGCTCCTTCTTCAATAGCCGTCTTAGTTTCAAAACACTTGACAGGCGTACTTGTCATTCCCAGTGGGAATCCAACAACAGTACATACCTTAACATCTGTCCCTTTAAGCTTCCGGGCTACATATGCCGTGTAATATTCATTAATACATACACTTGCAAAATCATATTGTATCGCTTCCTCACAAATCTTATCCACATCAGCCGTCATAGCGTCGGCTTTTAATATCGTATGATCAAAAAGTTTTGATGATAACATTTTCCTCTCCTTTTCTGTCTCAAATAAAACAGTGTATAATGCTGTCTTAGTACACCGCTATAATAATTAAAAAGTTCCGGCAATTCTTTTGATGGATTCCGTTACCAGTTGTTTAAACTGTAGCGCTACCTTATCCGCTGTTTCCTGCACCTCTTTATGCGATAAAGGTTGGTCTGTCATCCCAGCGGCCAGGTTTGTTATACATGAAATTCCACAGATTCTCATACCCATATGGTTTGCAGCTACCGCTTCACAGGCGGTACTCATACCTACGGCATCAGCGCCTAAAATCCTTGCCATCTTAACTTCTGCCGGAGATTCATAGGCAGGTCCTGTAAACTGCATATAAACACCTTCTTTGATGGGTATTGCCAAATCCTTTGCACAGCCTTTAATGATGTCTCTTAAGTCTTGATCATACACATTGCTCATGTCAGGAAAACGTGGTCCTAACTCATCAATATTCTCGCCCATCAAAGGTGACGGTACTGCCGTGCTTATATGATCCTTAATCAACATAAAATCTCCCGGCGTATACTCAAAATTGGTTCCGCCACTGGCATTAGTTAAGAACAACACTTTTGCGCCCATCAGCTTCATCAGACGTGCCGGTAATACCACATCGGATATAGGATAACCTTCATAGTAATGGACACGTCCCTGCATAATGACTGCCGGTACATCTTCTATATAACCAAAAACAAATTTCCCCTCATGACCGGGAACAGTTGATACCGGAAACCCCTCAATATCATGATAGTTCAGTTCGGCTGCCACTTTAATCTGCTTTGTATAATCACCTAATCCTGAGCCTAAAACAAGTGCTATCTCGGGTTTAAAATGAATTCTTTCCCGGAAACTTTCATAACATTTGAGTAGTTTTTCATAAACATTTGACATCACTTCGACCTCCTCTATTTCATATCTGTCATTGAGTATCTCTATTTCATTATACATTTGTTCCCTATCAAAATCAAGCAAATATGTTATTTGATGATAATTTTCTGTCACAACAATCATGTTTGTAACTTGTTTCAACATTTTTTAACATAATTGAAGCGTTAATGGCAAAGAGTGGCTTTTATGCCGATTTGTACAACAGCCAGTTTGTTCAGGCTTTATAAAATCAATTACACGATAAGCATCGCATCGCCAAAACTAAAGAAGCGATACCTTTCTTTCACTGCTGCTTCATACGCTTTCATTATATTTTCTTTGGTTGAAAATGCTGAAACAAGCATCAGCAAAGTAGATTGCGGCAAATGAAAGTTGGTAATGAGGCCGTCAACACATTTAAACTGATATCCGGGATAAATAAAGATATCCGTCCAGCCACTTGTTTCTTTCACGTAACCCGACATATCTGCCGCTGATTCTAGCGTTCGAGTACTGGTAGTGCCTACGGATATCACCCGGCCGCCGTTTTTCTTTGTATCATTAATGATTTTAGCTGCCTTATCATCAATCATGAAAAATTCTGAATGCATATGATGTTCTAATACATTTTCAACCTTTACCGGCCGGAAAGTTCCAAGACCTACATGTAAGGTTATGCGGGCAAGCATTACCCCTTTCGCCTGTATTTTATCCAACAGCTCATTGGTAAAATGCAGGCCGGCAGTTGGTGCGGCAGCAGAACCTTCATGTTTGGCATAAACCGTCTGGTATCTGTTTTTGTCTTTAAGCTTATGGGTAATGTAAGGAGGAAGAGGCATTTCCCCCAGCTGATCTAAAATTTCTTCAAATATGCCTTCATACTTAAACTTAATCAGCCGGTTCCCTTCTTCCACCACATCTAGAACTTCTGCTTTTAAAATACCGTCGCCAAAGCTTAAGCCGGTTCCCGGACGCGCCTTTTTCCCCGGCTTAACCAGAGTTTCCCAAATATCATTTTCCCTGCGCTTTAATAACAAAAGCTCAATTCCCGCACCGGTATCCTCCTTGACACCGTAAAGCCTTGCGGGAATAACCTTTGTCTCATTGATAACCAGACAATCTCCGGGATTTAAATAGTTGCTAATCTCTTTAAAAATATGGTGACTGATTTCCCCGGTTGTTCTATCCATATAAAGCAATCTGGACTCAGAACGATGAGGCAGCGGGTCCTGGGCAATGAGTTCTTTTGGTAAATTATAATCAAAGTCTTTTGTTTTCATTTAGCATCTACTTTCTCAATTCAATTCCCAACATTTCCAGTTTTTCTAAAATCTTCGCCATGACTTCACCCACTTCTTTGTCTTCAAGTGTTCTGTCTTTAGCCCTAAAAACAATGGAATATGCTACTGATTTATAACCTTCTTTAATTTGGGAGCCTTCATATATATCAAACAAGTGGAAGCTTTCCAAATAAGCGCCGCCATTGCTGCTGATAATTTCCTCAATCTGGCCAACGAAAATCTCTTTTTTCATCACCATACTGATATCTCTCGTAATTGACGGATACTTAGCTATCCCCTTATATTTTCTGTCAAATGTGGCCCAGGCAGTAATCTTTGGCATATCTATGACCGCTATATAAACTCTGCTTCCAATGTCATAGTTATCGCAAACATCAGGATGTACTTCACCTAAAAGGCCGACGAATTCACCTTCATAGCTGATATTCGCCTGACGACCCGGATGAAGATAAGTGATATCGCCATCAGGATTATAAATCACTTGTCCGGTCATACCGATTTTTTCAAAAAGCGCTTCGATGACACCTTTAAGGGTAAAGAAATCTCCCTCTCCATACATTCCCATCGTTAACAGTACCCTTTCATCAGGATAGTCAGTCAATGGCAATGTTTCTGGCAGATAAACCTTTGCCAGTTCATATAGGCGGACATCTTTATTTCTCCGATTATAATTGGCGGAAAGTGAAGTCAGCATACCATTAAGGGGCAGGGTGCGCATAATGCTGTAGTCTTCTCCTAAAGGATTACTGATAGTTACGGGCTGACGCAAATGACTGTCATCAGGAATCCGTAATTTGTCAAATACTTTAGGGCTTTCGAAAGAATAGGTCATTCCCTCGCTAAAGCCATAATTTTGGGCAATCTCTCTGGCTGTTGCTTCAATCCTTAATGTAAAAGGCAGCCCTCCCGTAGTGGCTTCTCCCGTGGGTAAGGTTGTCGGTATATGGTCATAGCCATAGAACCTTGCCACTTCTTCCGCTAAATCTGCCCACACTTCCAAATCCTGACGGAAGGTTGGGATGGTCACTGCTTTTGTTTCTGGGTGATAAACAAGCTCCAGACGCTTAAAGTAATCAAGCATCTCTTTTAGAGAAATCTCAGTCCCCAATAGTTCATTGACTCTGTCGGCATCAAATTCAATCTGGTGGGGCTCCATTTTGTTACCATAGACATCTGCCCGGCCACCAACCACTTCACCGGCTCCTAATTCTATAACCAGTTGACAGGCTCTGTCTATGGCCGCCTGTGCATTATTAGGGTCTAAGCCTTTTTCAAACTTTGCCTGTGCCTCTGTTCTCATACCTAATTTTTTACCTGAATGACGAATATTCGTTCCATTAAAACAGGCCGCTTCAAATAGCATGGTTTTAACATGATCGGTAATCATTGAGTTTTCACCACCCATGATACCGGCCACACCGATTGGCTTTTTGGCATCACATATCATCAGGATAGACGCATCAAGATTTCTTTTGTTGCCATCAAGGGTCACAAATTCTTCCCCTTCATGGGCACGGCGGACAATAATTTTATTGCCGGTAATAGTATCTAAATCATAGGCATGCATCGGTTGTCCATATTCTTCCATCACATAGTTTGTAATGTCTACAATATTATTAATAGGACGTATACCACTCGCTGCCAGGCGGCGCTGCATCCACTCAGGTGACGGTGCAATTTTAATATTCTTAACGACACGGGCACAGTAACGAGGGCACAATTCTTTGTCTTTAACTTCAATTTTAATATAGTCATTGACATCTTCGTCATTTTCTTTAACCTGAACAACAGGAGGGACAAAATCTTTCCGGAAAGTAGCCGCAGCCTCTCTGGCTAAGCCAATGACACTAAAGCAATCGACTCTGTTCGATGTGATTTCATATTCAAAGATAGTGTCTCTAAGACCTAAAGCCTGGATAGCATCATCTCCCGGTTTCACACCGTTTTTGAAAATATAAATGCCAGTTTCCGGTGCGTCAGGATACATTTCCTTTGTCGTTCCCAGCTCTTCAATGGAACACATCATACCATTGCTGGTGATGCCCCTTAATTTCCCTTTTTTAATCTTAATACCATTTTCCGGCAGCGGACCGCCGTCATGACCGCCTGCCACTTTTCCACCGGCCAATACAACCGGTACTAAATCCCCTTCGGAAACATTGGGGGCTCCCGTAACAATCTGAACCGGTTCAGGGGCAGCTACATCCACCTGACAGATAATCAGTTTATCGGCATCAGGATGCTTTTCTATCTTTAATATCTTCCCGACGATAATCTTTTCAAGGTTTTGATCTAATGCCACATAACCTTCTACTTTGGAGCCTGACATAGTCATGGCATCGGTATACTCTTTAGGAGTTATATCAAGTTCAGGTACGTAAGCTTTAATCCATGATAATGGTGTATTCATATTTAGCTTCCCTCCATCATTTAAAATTGTTCTAAAAATCTAATGTCATTTTCATACAATAAACGCATATCGTCAATTTCATATTTCAGCAATGCAATCCGTTCCAAACCAACGCCAAAGGCGAATCCGGAGTATTCGTCAGGATTAATGCCACTCATTGACAGCACCTTGGGATGAACCATGCCGCAGCCAAGAATCTCAATCCAGCCGGTTCCTTTACACATGCGGCAGCCTTTCCCACCGCACTTGAAGCATGTGACATCCACTTCCGCACTTGGTTCAGTGAATTGAAAATGATGGGGTCTAAATTTAACTTCTGTATCTTTTCCAAAAAGCTGCTTTGCAAACTCAGCCAGCGTTCCCTTTAAATCGGCAAAGGTTATCTGCTTATCAATAACCAGACCTTCTATTTGATGAAAACAGGGCGAATGGGTCGCATCAACCTCATCAGAGCGAAATACTCTTCCTGGGGCAATCATGCGGATTGGCAATGATTGATTCTCCATGGTATGCACCTGAACCCCTGAGGTTTGAGATCTAAGTAATAAATCTCCGGTAATATAAAAAGTATCCTGTTCATCCTTTGCCGGATGGTCTGCCGGTATATTTAATGCTTCAAAGTTATAATAATCAAACTCGACTTCCGGTCCTTCCACGACTTCATAACCCATGCCGATAAAAATACGCTCAACCTCATCAAGCGCAATGGTATTGGGATGGGGATGACCTATCTTTTGTCTCTTCGCCGGAAGGGTCACATCAATTACTTCCGCTCTTAACTGCTCTTCTCTTATCTTTTTCATCAAAGAAGTCTTTATTTCATCTAAACGGTTTTCAATATCGGCTCTGGCTTGATTAACCAACTGACCAAATACTGGGCGTTCACTTGGTGATAAGTCTTTCATAGATTTCATCATTGAAGTTAATTCACCCTTTTTACCGAGAAATGCAACACGAATCTGATTCAATGCATCAACGGTATCTGCATGACTGATTTGATTCATGGCTTCATTTTTAATCTGTGCCAATCTTTCTTTCATCATCAATATCTTCCTTTCTTTTGCCCTGGTAGCTTTTTAGCTGAGGGTACATATTTAGGCATAAAAAAACGCCCCCTGTAAAAGGGACGGACTAATGTATATCCGCGGTACCACCCTAATTCCTTCGCAGCAGAATGCTTTTTCTACTGTATTGAAAGCTCTTTGGCATACGTAACGTGTATGGACGTCATCTCCTACTATCGTTCAAAGATGCGGCTCCGGTGGGAATTTAAGTATATACCTGAACTTAAAGAAGCTTTCAGCCGATGACTTCTTCTCTCTGAAAGAAACTATATACCTGCAGCACTTTCATTGCCTTTATAAATATCTGTTATCCATTCTAACATAATCATTTGCCTTTTGTCTATTGTATTTTTAATTTTTTCATGTTAATATTTTTTCAAAAGTACTGATATAATAGTATTATCAACTTTAGGAGATTATTATGCTTGAGTTCATCCGATTGATTAAAGATATGAATGAAAAGATTAAAGAAAGCCATTTAAGTGCGTATGCGGCTCAGTCTGCATATTTCATTATTTTATCCGCCGTTCCCTTCGTTATGTTTTTACTCACCATACTTAATTTTATCAATTTTGATGCCAATGGCCTTATTGTCTCAATTGTAGGCGCCGCTCCCTCAGAAACCTCTGATATATTGCTTAACATTCTGGAAGGTATCAACGTCAATTCATCAGGTGCAATTTTATCCTTTTCCATTATTGCTTTACTGTGGTCGGCCGGAAAGGGTGTTATGGCTATCACCAAGGGACTTAACTCAGTTTATGGCATTCCTGAGACAAGGCATTATGTCATATTACGATTAGTTTCCACTTTTTATACATTAATGTTTGCGGTTATTATCATTTTTACATTGGCCTTTCTTGTGTTCGGAAATAAAATTTACCTATGGATCTGTACGGTGCTTCCATTTCTTGATAATGTCGCTGCCTTTATTATAAGTGCCAGAACTATTCTGTCACTGCTTATTTTAACTATTTTCTTTGTTTTTTTGTATAAATTCTTACCTAACAGGAAGTGTACGCTAAAGCGTCAGCTCCCGGGAGCCATTTTTACAGCCTCCGGTTGGATGATAAGTTCTTATATATTTTCTGTATATGTAGATTATTCTCCCGGCTTGTCTTATATGTATGGCAGCCTTACAGGCCTCATCATCTTAATGTTATGGCTCTATTTTTGTATGAATCTGCTCTTCCTTGGCGCTGAAATCAATTACCTGCTATATCCGGGCGAAAAAAATGATTCTGGTTTAAAATATTAAACAGCACATCTGCCGATATTTAATTCCCGACAGATGTGCTGTTTCTTAATAAGCGCTTTTAATCTCCGTTCCTGAATAGTAGAATTGGAGAATATCTGTGTACCCATATCCCTTCTCAGTCAGTTTTTTTACGCCATTCTGACTCATACCAACACCATGACCATATCCTCCGCCTTTTAACGTATAGCTCCCACCCCCGTTGACCGTAATATAGAAAAAGCCACTGGGAAGCATTGCTAAATCTGTTTTTTCACTGCCATCAATACAGTAAAGTGACTTACTAAGAGGTGCCAAGACAGCACGGATATTGTATTCCCCGATGATTTTAACAGTCAAATCACTTCCGGTGATGATTAATTCTTTACTGACTCCGCTAGTTCCCCTACTGAGAATTTCAACTGACTGAATATCGCCAACTGTGGTTACGGCCTGAGAAACAAAATCACCTTCGCCATTTTTCACTTGTACATTGTCAGGGTTGGCACTGCACCTGGCAGCAATCACTTTTTCTAAAGAATTCTTAATACCATTATTATCTAAATTGACTTCCCAGCGGAACCAACCGATATCCTTCTCAAAATAGGCCTCATTTTCATAATTATCTATAAATTCAATAAAAGCATCTTCATTACTTAAATCAATCGCTGTTCCATCAATCATCTGCTGCTTACCTTTTAGGTATTCAGCAACAGAAGTATCTGAAGAGATCCATACATCTACGGCATCGGCAGTAGAACCGCTTGAAGTAGAAAAGAAATAAGCTTTAACAATATCATCGCCGTAAGCAAGCACTTGAGCATAAGTCTCATCTACTGCCTGATTTGCTAACGTATCCTCGCCGGTGTTATTGTACACCTGACTGCTGACACTGTCATCAACATGTGCCCCATATTCATTAAATTTGCTCTCCTCCATTGCCTTAATAGCAAAACTCCTGGCACAGACAGCCTGAACTTTAAGTGCTTCTAAGCCATAAGTTACCGGCATCTCGCTAGGTAATACACCATATAAATATTCCTCCAATAATAATTCGTTGACAATAATAATTGAATCAGCAGACTTTTTAAGACTCAGGGTTCCCCGATATTTTGGATGTTCCTGATTTCTGTTCAGTGATAAGATTTCTAACTTCCCCGATGTTGCCGTGGTCTCAAATAATAGTTCTTCGCCAATACTTTTGCTATTTACAATCACCTGTTCTCCGGCTTTATAGTTTGTTATATCGTCCCCGCTTTTTGTATAAAAATCAACATCGCTGGTAATCATAACTTCTTGATGGTAATATCCGCTGTAACCATCTGTACTTAATAGAACACGTATTTTTTCCACTTCGCCCGGTGCCCTGATGACTGCACCGCATATATATTCTCCATCTAAGACAAATTCAGTATACTTATTGCCAACTTCAAGATTTTCTATTGTGATTTCGCCAATACCATCAAATATTTTATAGACATTAAACGGTTCTTTCGTCGGAATTTTACCATAACCTTCAATCTCTATATCGTCTTCACCAATAGATAAGATTTCCCCTTTAATAACACTTTGTTTGATATTGACTTGTTTAACCGATTGATTGTCAAGAATAATATCACCCATGACTTTTTCTACTTCCATTGATAATGGTTTATCCATCGTAAACGTACGGTAGTATCCAAAGATATAGGAGAACAATTGATTATCCTCACCTTTAAGAATCCAGATATTCTCTATGAGAACTTCTTCATCGACAACATCAATCACATTAAGGATTTCATCATCTTTCAAATAAACCTTAATCTTTGAATCAATATAGCCATCCATAGATAAGCCTTCAAAACTTAATGTTCCCCTATCAGCAGCACATTGCCAGGCTTCCAATGAATCCATGTTTGAAGGGGTCCCGATGACTATCATTTCTTTCTTCTGAATACTTTCATTATTATCGATGATTAAATCATATAACTCATACCATTTCTCTTTTGGTATTGCATCTTTTAAAATTTTATCATTGATTTGATAAGATAGCTGAGTTTCATCAATGGACATTTTCTGTAATATGTACAAAGCATCTTCATAAGTGACTAATTCCATAGGATTAAACATTTCTTTATCATATTGCATTAAACCCTTATCTACTACGGCATTGACATATTTTGCATACCACCCCTGGGCATCAACATCGGTAAAGGTTATACTTACTTCCAGTTCGGCACATTCCGCAGAGGTATACATCGTTAAACTGAGCATTTTAGCTGCCTGAGCCCTGATAATCATGGGATCTTCTTTAGGTGACATGATAAAGTTTTTCTTTATAATTATAAATCCAAGAAAAATAATAATGACAGCAAGCATCAGGAGATATTTCTTTTTTGGCATAAAGCCTCCTTAAATATAGAGTTTCAATCGCACTTGCAAAAAGAGACGACTAAAAGTCGTCTCTTTTATCTTAAGTAATTCCCCGGTGTGCCTTCCCTGCTATTTTGACGCCTAGCCCAAGCTAGGTGGGTAACCTCATTGGCTTTTCTGTCTTCCACTGCAAACGGAGGCTTGACATAGTACCAATATATGATCTCCCGTCAAAGAAAATGTAGGTTCAAAATTGCAGGTTTATCGAACACCCCAGGTAAATATGGCTTATATATTGCTTATATATTTTATGATTTGATTGATGTTTATATTAATATTATATCCAAATGTAAATCATTTTTCAAGTGGTAATACTTTGGAATTAATGACATGATTTTACCTGAGTATTTTTAATTTATTTTGCGCCATTCTTTTCCCTCTTTCAAACCTTTTCCTTGCGGCACTTGCTGTAATTTTTTCAATACCGGCAATTTCTTTGAATGTCAGATGATATATAAGCCTTAATATTAAGATGCTACTGTATTTTTTCGAAAGCTTTTTGAGTGCTTTCATATCTTCGTTGAAGATTACTATATTTTCAGTGCTGTTATCGGACTGAAAATTTATAAAGTTTTCAAGTGATATATCTTCCGGAAGTAAATTAAATTTAAGATTTTGTCTTAATATATCAGTGACAGCCGACCTGGTAATCTTCTTAATATACGCTTTACGCTCATATTCTGTAGACTCTTCAATTCTATGAAAATATTTTAACATTCTATAGCAAACTTCCTGGACAACATCTTCTGCCAATTGTTCATCACGCAGAACATATTTGGCTTCATAGTAAATCTGTTTTTCATAATTAAAGAATATTTCCAGGAATTTTTCGGAATCTCCATTTTGATTACTGAAATCTGTCATCTTTTATAATACCTCTCGTGACATAATGGTGCGTTAATTAATATAGTGGATATTTATCAGTTAAACCTGTGACAATCAATTTTGCAGTTTCCTTTTGGTTCTCAAAGTCTTTAAGAGTCATTACAATGGCTTCTGCAATCTGATCCATGTCATCAACGCTCATACCTCTGGTCGTTACCGCAGGTGTTCCGAGACGAATACCGCTTGTGACAAAAGGTGACTGTGGGTCATTAGGTATGGTATTCTTGTTACAGGTGATATAAACTTCATCAAGCATTTTTTCTGCTTCTTTACCGGTTATGCCAAGATTCTGCAAATCAACGAGCATTAAATGATTATCGGTGCCTCCTGAAACAATCGTAAGACCTCTCTTTTGTAAGCCTTCTGATAAGGCCTTGGCATTATTAAGGATATTTTTTTGATATGATTTGAAATCATCGCCTAATGCTTCCTTAAATGATACCGCCTTTGCAGCAATCACATGCATCAAAGGACCGCCCTGAGTTCCCGGAAATACAGCGGAATTTAATTTCTTAGCAAATTCTTCACTGCTTAATATCATTCCGCCTCTTGGCCCTCTAAGGGTTTTATGGGTTGTTGTCGTTGTAAAATGAGCATAGGGTATTGGGTTTGGATGAAGCCCGGCCGCAACTAAGCCGGCAATATGAGCCATGTCCACCATTAAATATGCTTCCACTTCATCAGCAATCTCCCGGAATTTTTTAAAGTCAATGATCCGGCAGTATGCGCTTGCGCCGGCAATGATTAATTTAGGCTTCGACTCAAGGGCAATTTTCCTTAATTGCTCATAGTCGATAAAACCTTTATCATCCACCCCATACGGAATGCAATGATAGTTCTTTCCGGAAATATTAGCACCGCTTCCATGGGTTAAATGTCCCCCATGATCTAAGTTCATCCCCATAAAGGTATCACCAGGTTTAAGAGCTGCTTGAAAAACAGCCATATTGGCCTGGGCACCCGAATGTGGCTGGACATTAACATATTCCGCGCCAAAAAGCTTCTTTGCCCGATCAATGGCCAGCGATTCGACAATATCTACATATTCGCACCCTCCATAATACCGCTTACCAGGATAACCCTCAGCATACTTATTCGTTAGCGGACTTCCAAGTGCAGCCATGACTGCCTTGCTCACAAAATTTTCTGATGCAATAAGCTCAATGTGGCTATTCTGTCTTTCGATTTCTTTTGACATCGCATCTGCTACTTCTGAATCAAACAACTTGACTTCATCAAATGAATACATAATTTTAGCTCCTCTTTTCTTATTTACAGTTTCTTGGTATCTTTCATAATGCTTATTTGTAATTCCTTAAGCTGGGAATCATCAACGACGTTAGGTGCTTCACTCATCAGACATGATGCATCTTTTACTTTTGGGAAAGCAATCACATCACGAATACTGTCTTCCTTTGCCATGAGCATCATTAAGCGGTCCAATCCATAGGCTAATCCGGCATGGGGTGGAACTCCATATTGGAAGGCGTTAAGTAAAAATCCAAATTGCTCATAGGCCTCTTCTTTAGAAAAACCCAAAAGATCAAACATTTTTTCTTGGATATCATTTTGATGGATACGGACGCTGCCGCCACCCAATTCGGTTCCATTGAGAACGATATCATAAGCCTTTGCCCGAACCCTTAAAGGTTCGCTATCAATATACTGCAAATCCTCTTCCATAGGCATCGTAAAAGGATGGTGCATCGCCGTATACCGTCCTTGTTCCTCTGAATACTCCAAAAGAGGAAATTCGGTAACCCACAAAAAATGATATTGATTCTTATCCAAAAGTCCTAAATTCCTGGCCAATTCCAGTCGCAACGCACCAAGAACATCATAAACAATTTTAGTTTTATCGGCGGCAAATAAAAGTAAATCTCCCGGCTTGCCTGACATTGTTCCGATTAAAGCCGCCATCTCATTTTCCGTCATAAATTTTGCAAAAGAAGATTTGATGTTGCCATCTTCTCCCAATGCAATATAAGCTAATCCTTTTGCACCATAGTCTTTTGCAAAGGCCACAAGGGCGTCGATTTTTTTTCTGGGCATACTCCCTTGTCCGGAGGCATTAATTCCTCTGACGCTTCCCCCGGCAGCAATCGCATTTTTAAATACGACAAACTCACTGTTTTTGACAACGTCCGTCACATCTTCTAATTCCATGCCAAAACGGGTATCCGGTTTGTCAGAGCCAAATCTATCCATGGCTTCCTGCCATTTAAGCCTTGGAATGGGCAAAGAAATATCCAGATCTAATATTTCTTTAAAAAGCTTTGCCAAGAGCCGTTCATTAACATCAATAACCTCGTCTATATCAACAAAGGATAATTCCATGTCTATTTGTGTAAATTCCGGCTGTCTGTCCGCACGTAAATCTTCATCTCTAAAACACTTGGCAATTTGAAAATATCTATCATAACCTGATACCATCAACAATTGCTTAAATAGCTGAGGGGACTGAGGCAAAGCATAAAACTTGCCGGGATGAACACGGCTTGGAACCAGATAATCCCTTGCTCCCTCTGGTGTACTCTTTGTCAATATCGGTGTTTCTATCTCCAGAAAACCTTCTTCTGCCAAAAATGTTCTTGTCAGCATGACCGCCTTGCTTCTCATCATAAAATTTCTTTGTATATCCGGGCGCCGCAAATCCAGATAACGATATTTAAGACGAACCTCTTCTTTCGTCTTGCTATTTTCTTCGATAGGAAACGGTGGCGTTTTAGATTCTGATAAAACACTCAATCCGACGGCTATCATTTCAATATCGCCTGTTTGCAGGTTCTGGTTAACGGCTCCTTCCCGCGCTTTGATTTCCCCGGTTACGGCAATTACAAATTCACTTCTTAGCTTTTCCGCTTTTTTAAAGATAGTTTCATCTGTCTGACCTTCTTCAAAAATAATCTGTATCAATCCTGAACGATCACGTAAATCTACAAAAATAATACCACCCTTATTCCTGCTCTTTTGTACCCATCCCATAAGTGTTACTGTTTCTCCAATCATCTGGTGATTGACTTCGCAGCAGCGACAGGTACGTTTTAATCCTTTCATTGATTCTGCCATATGATATCTCCTTTAAACTTTAATTATCGTTGTTGATTAATAACCTCAGTAATCTGCCCAATGGGGGTCAAAGTCTCTTCACCTGTAGACATGTCTTTTATCCGGACTTCACCTTTAGTCAGCTCATCTTCGCCTATGATAACAGTGTTTTTGGCGCCTAGCTTATTGGCATATTTCATCTGAGCTTTAACACTTCGCTCCATATAATCAGTTTCTACAATAATTCCCATATCTCTAAGGTCATTCACAATCTTATATGCCGCAGCCCTGGACGCTTTACCTAAGATACCCACGTAAAGGGCAACTTCCGGTTCGGGTTCTAATTCTACGCCTTCTTTATTCAAGAAATAGATGATACGCTCAATACCCATGCCAAATCCCACTGAGGGGATGTGCTGTTTTCCATCGATTTCAAAAATAAGGTTATCATAACGTCCGCCGCCGCATAAAGTAAAGCCGGCTTCATTGACAAATTCAAAGACTGTCTTTGTATAGTAATCCAAGCCTCTTACGATGCCGGTATCTATTTCATAGGGTATCTTTAATTCGCTCAGTAAAGTCTGTAAGTCATCAAAATGAGTCTGACACTCTTCATCTAAATAATCAATGGTTCTTGGTGCATCTTTCACAACTGCTTTACAGACTGGGTTTTTACAATCCAGAATGCGAAGGGGGTTCCTCGTCATTCGTTCTTTACAGGTTGGACAGAGCTCTTCTTCATGCTTTTTTAAGAAAGATAATAGGGCTTTATTATAAATCGACCGGCAATTGGTACAGCCAATGCTGTTGATATGCAATTTCGTCTTTTTCAGACCCAATTCTTTAATAAAAGCGGTCACAAAAGTAATCAATTCCACCTCTGCCATAGGCGAAGATGCGCCAACAATTTCTATACCGAATTGATGATGCTGGCGCAAGCGCCCATCCTGTGGCTGTTCATAACGAAAAGCGGGAGTTACATAAAACATCTTGGCAGGTGCCGGTTCAGCATATATACTGTTCTCCAGATAAGCCCTCATAACACCTGCCGTTCCTTCCGGCTTTAATGTAATACTCCTATCTCCCTTATCATTAAAAGTATACATTTCCTTTTGCACCACATCTGTCGTTTCCCCAACTCCGCGGGCAAATAAAACTGTGTGTTCAAATATGGGTGTGATAATTTCTTTAATATGATAGGTTCGGCATAATTTTCTTGCTAAATTTTCAATAAGCGTTCTTTGATGCATATTCGCACCAAACCAGTCCTGAGTTCCTTTTGGCCTCTTGGTAATCATCTGTTTCCCTCCTGATTATTACTATCTAACTTAAAGCCCGTTCCCGGGAGAATTGGAAACGAGCTAGATTTTGTCATATATCGTATATTGTAACAACTAAACCACTATTTGTCTAGGCGGAAATAGAAATTTTATCCTTTGAGAGCGAATATAAATAAATATGATTTGACAGAATTTCGTCTTCAAGGACAACTTTATCGTTGGCATCAATGACAATTTTCTTTAATTCATCGGTATTGATATTTTCACTGTGGGGAATGAGGATGACTTCATGAATACTACTGGGAAGTATATAAATATCCTTTTTTAAAAGATTCGCAAATTCTTTCAAGATATCACTGTAAAACAAAGCTCCGGCACCATTTAGTTTGGAGGCATTACTTAAGATGAACATCGGCATTGCTTCATATTTGGTATCTCCACTTTCGTTTTCAGTTTCCATACCTTCAATAATACGTTCCAGTTCATAAGGCTTGCCGGCACATGAATCCATAAGACCTTTAATCACATCAATCATCCGTTCAATGGTGGGCGGAAAGTACTGAGTACTGTTCTTTATAGACTCTTGATGCAGTATCTCTTCGTCAACACCCCATGTTTGCACCATCCCATAATTAATGAGTGTAGTAGCAATTCCTACCTCTGTCTGGTCGAATAAAATCCGATAAGTCAACGCCAAGTCCAATATCCTGATATGGGGTGACTCTTTTAAAATCTCCTTATTCTTCTCATAGTTGATTAAACGGCATATTATTTTGCCTTTTATCTTCTCATAATTACTTATTGTATCATCAGACAATGAATATTTTGAGTTAAAATTGTACTGATATAAGTTGGATATATGCTCTAGAATATCGTCTAGAGATTCCCTGTTCCTATATTTTTCATAAAATTCTTCTAAGTAAATAATCGGGCATTGATATGTATCCTGCCGCATAATATTCAATGATGTCTTATTGACACCATTATTCTTAATGACATTGCCTAATGTGACTGTCCATTGTTCATCCTCATCTAAGTAATCGCTGATATTTTCTTTGACGAACTTGGCAAATGTATTAAAATCCATTAAATTGTTATAATTCATAGCTACCTCTCACTTTATTGTATTGTTTTGTTGTTAATATTATAATATTGGGGGATTTAAGAATTCTTAAAGACATATAAGAATTAGAATTTCTTATAGATATTTTTATTATACCGATTTTTTATTTTTTTTCAATGACAGTTTATCGGGAGCGTATGACAAAAGCCAACAGCCGTATCCTTCATATTTTTATATTTTTTAAACCTTTGCACCTTCAGGGCAACAGTGTTATAATATGGACATAAAATTCAGAAAGGTATTCTACAAGACATGAAAGAAAAGCAAAAAAGAATCGCAGTTATTAATGATTTGTCCGGATTTGGGCGTTGTGCGCTGTCGGTATCCCTGCCTATCATCTCGGCAATGAAAATACAATGCTGCCCACTGCCTACTGCTATTCTATCGGCAAATACAGCCTTTAAAAACTATACCTTAACCGACTTTACCGATGAAATGCCTTCGTATATCAGTCATTGGAAGAATCTGGGATTAGATTTTGACGGAATCTGTACCGGTTTTTTAAATTCGGCTAAGCAAATCGAAATTGTTAAAGATTTTTTATCCTTTTTTAAGAAGCCGGATAATGTGATTGTTGTTGACCCCATTATGGGAGATAACGGCCATTTTTATAGCACCTTTTCAAATGAACTGTGTGAAGAAATGAAAAAACTGCTTCCCTTTGCCGACATCCTCCTTCCCAACCTCACTGAAGCCTGTAAGCTACTGGATCTGCCTTATCCTGAATCAGAATTAACTGATGAAGACATTGAACAAATAGCCAAAACCCTATCAGAACAAGGTCCTAAAAAAGTGGTTTTAACCGGTATTGAACGTAGTGGCTATCTTACGAATTTCATTTATGAATCAGAAGGCACTTGCCAAAGTGTTGAAGTTCCCAAAATCGGTTCTAACAGATGTGGAACCGGTGATGTTTTTTCATCGGTATTTGTTGGTTCAATGATACATGGTATGTCTATCTATGATTCTGTTAGAAAAGCTGCTGATTTTGTCAGTAAAGCTATTGAATATACGATAAAACTTGAAACCCCGCCCTTTGACGGATTATGCTTTGAAGCGTTTTTAAATGAACTTTAGATATAAGGAAAGTGATTATTAATGATATTGTATACTTCAAAAAAAGAAAAATTTTATAATCTTTCAATCTTTGAATACAACCTGGAAGACTTGAGAAAAAAGGGATATGCAAACAAGATTTATATCAATCTGACAAATCAATGTCCTTGCGCCTGCACTTTCTGTCTGCGAAACACAAAGGAAATGGATGCTTCGGGGAGTTTATGGCTTAAGCATGAACTCACTGGAGAAGAAGTCATAGCAGAACTAAAAAAATACAATTGGGAATCGGTTGATGAAATTGTTTTTTGCGGTTTTGGCGAGCCTATGATGAGATTGGAAGTTATTCTTCAGGTTTGCAAATTCATCAAAAGAATTTCCGATACCATGCCCATTCGGATTAACACCAATGGATTGGCCAATCTTATCCATCATGAAGATGTCACCTGTCATCTCAAAGGCTTAATTGACACCATTTCAATAAGCCTCAATGCTTCTACGGCAGAAAAATATAACGACATAACCCGTAGTCAATATGGTATTCAATCCTTCAACGCCATGTTATCTTTCGCGCTCCAATGTAAAAAAAGTGTCCCCAAGGTCGTTTTGACTGTTGTTGACATTATTGGAGCTAAAGAGATAGACGCCTGTATCCGATTATGTAGGGAATTAAATCTTGATCTGCGTATCCGAACAATGGAGTATTAATATCCTTGATGCTTATTTCGTTTAGTGATATATTAGTATTATAAAACCACATCATCAACATGAAAGGAGATTATATGATGTCCTCATCATTATCACAACAATCTATAACTACTTTAGAAGAATATGAGAAACTTCCTGAAGATGTCAGAGCGGAGGTATTTGAAGGGCAAATTCAATATATGGCCAGTCCTTCACAAATACATCAAACAATACTTTTAGAACTTTCTTCAACGTTAAACACCTATGTAAAGGGCAAAAAGGGGGATTGTAAGGTCTTTCCTGCTCCATTTGATGTAAAACTTAATGATAAACCACTGACCGTCTTACAGCCTGATATTATGATTATCTGCGATCAGGATAAGCTCGATGGGAAACGTTGTAATGGCGCGCCGGATTTCATCATTGAAATAGTCTCTCCAGGTAATTCATCTGATGACTATATCAAGAAACTATATTACTATAAAAATTACGGTGTCCGCGAATACTGGATCGTAGATCCAAATCGACGTTCTGTAACAGTAAACTATTTTGAAGGCGACATTGTCAGCATACCTTATACTTTTAATTCCACTATAAAAGTAAACATCTATAATGATCTCTATATTGATTTTAAAGAAATTGAGCAGCTTCTCAATTCGTAATACAGCCTTAAAAATTGGCGTGGAAAACCGTTATAAGGAATTTGAAGCAATCAATCTCACAAGAGATGCTTTTCACGGCGAGTGGAATTATTCAATTTCCGCTCGTTAGAAACTTGATTTATTTAATTACAATTCCTAAATTCAGGCTTTAGCCAAAGTGCTATAAGATTTCCCTTTTTATCAATTTCCAATACCGTATTCGTAAAAAATTCAATACATAAATCATTTGAAAAATTATCAGTATTCCCAAATCTAATCCAACCACTATGGCTATCATAATACGTTTTCCACGAATCAGCCTCTTTAATTCTGATACTGTCACCAGATTCTATCTTCATATTTAATTTAACTACTCCTTTGGTAATTTCAGGAATATTCAACACTTTCTTTTCCCAATTAAAATTGTGATGAAATCCCCAAATTTGAGTAGCTTCTTTCGTTTCAGAATCGAAACCAATGTTAATATAACCAACCAAAAAGGTAATATCAGAATTCATATATGGAGTGGAAGCGAACTCATGTGTTTCTTCGCTATACATTAAACTCCCCACATTATAAACACTATCCATATCAAATATAAACATAATCCTTCTCCCTACTTAGTGAAATTAAAATGTACAATTCTATTCGTATCAAGATCTATGACTAACTCCCAAACTCCTTGATCTCTACCATTAAATGACCCTGACACATCCCAACGTAATCCATTAGGTAAAGATACATCTTTGACAGGAACACCTGAATCCATAATCTCCTGAATCAGCAAGTTTGTTCCATTTGAAGCAACATAAGGGCGTGACAATTCTCCTGCATTTACACCCTTTTTTATAATATCTGTAGAATGATTACTAACTGTTTCAGTCATTGTTAAGTCAGTTGCCTTTGGTATATCAACTCCACCAACCCCTTTAAGAGTCTTCTCATCTACTTCACTAATCACATTCCCATCGGCACTTTTTATTAAATACTTCCCGGATACATGGCTGACAGTGAGACCTACTCCCAGACTCAGTAGCAGTTTAAGCTCATTAGGTAAATTGGTGTCTTCCAGTACCGCCGTTGTTCCATAAGATGCACCGTAAGTCAGGGCATCCACTGCCAGCGTCCTTCCACCCAGTTTG
>Ga0153922_1000250_pt1 | contig 22338 bp, 20 predicted proteins | sample TSNJ006MetaG_FD_104723 | JGI IMG/M metagenome (GOLD analysis project Ga0153922, IMG submission 104723) | Attine ant fungus gardens microbial communities from New Jersey, USA - TSNJ006 MetaG | ecosystem: Host-associated > Fungi > Mycelium > Unclassified | place: USA: New Jersey, Brendon T. Byrne... | reverse complement strand
TCGGCGAGGGTCTTGGACTTGACGTATGGGCTGCTTACCTGCGACGGGTGGGTCCAGTCCGACTCATCGTAGGGCAGCGCTGACGGCTTGGGGCTGTAACCGATCGCTGCGAACGACGAAGTCACCACCACCCGTCGAACGGCCGCGTCGGCGGCCGCCCGCAGTACCCGCAGTGTGCCCTCGCGGGCAGGCACGATCAGATCGGCCTCGTTCTTGGGCTGTTGCGGCGGGAACGGCGACGCCACGTGCAGCACGTATTCGCAGTCGGCCACCGCCTCCGGCCACCCGGCGTCGGCAGTCAGATCAGTTGCCACGAAGGCGAGTTCGCTGAGGTCGGCGCCCGCTCCTTCCAGCGTGGCGCGGACCTCGGGCACGCGGTCCACGGACCGGATCGTCGCGCGGACCCGGCGACCGTCACGCAGGAGCCGCAGGATGATGTGAGCGGCAAGGAATCCGGAACCGCCGGTGACCAATACCGGCGCGGAACTGTCAGCCATGATTCAGCCCAGCCTCTTCTGTCAGCAGTCGCGCGGAGATTTCCAGCGCATTCGGGATGATGCGTTGTTCTGCAGCCGTGTCGCCGCGCTCCCTGGCGGCCCACAGTTCGGCCTTGATGGCCACATAGCGCTCGCGCAGCAGCAACCGGGCGATCTCAGCGCGCAGCCGCTCGGCGTGCCGGGCGAACAGCTGCCGCTGCTCGGCGGCGCCCGCTCGCCCCCGCTGCATGTTCGCGAGATACGCGCGCATGTCGGCCACGGACATCCCCGTACCCCGCAGGCAGCTCATCGCCTCGATGGCGGCGACGAGATCCGGGGGGTAGCGACGGTGGCCGCTGCTTTCGTCACGCGGGACCTCATCGATCAGCCCGATGCGCTCGTAGTAACGCAGCGTCGACTCCGCGAGGCCGGTCCGCCGCGACACCTGCTGAATCGTGAGGTCGCCGACGTCTTGCTCGGTCAGGTTGATGCTCATGGCACCACTCTGCCGAACTTGAAGCGCTTTAAGTCAAGCCCCAACCATGACCGGCCCGCTCGACTCGCAGGCGTTCGAAAGGCTGCTCAGTGCTCGTGTGGTTCGAGCAAACGCGCCTGGCCGGTGCCGGGATGGGCGGTGGCCAGCCACTCGCGGGTGTCGCGATGCGACTGCTCGATGAGGCGGGCCGCGTGCGAGAAGTCCGCTGGTGAGACAACGAGTGGGCACGGTGGCGGGATGACCCGCACGTCGAGCGCGTGCTCGAAGCGGGCCACGTCGAAGGCTAGGTGCGTGTTTATAGCGACGGTCACGGCGTGCAGTGCGATCGATAGCGCCCCCCTTGGCAACTGGGGCAGGCCGCAGGAATAGCCGGTCGGCAGAACCCAGGCCCGGTCGGCGCCGAGCGCGACAGCATGTGACAGCGGGTTGTTGTTCACCACACCCCCGTCGATCAGGTCCCGCCCATCTATGTTCACCGGCGGAAAGACAGCCGGAATGGCGGCGCTGGCCATGATTGCATCGATCGCGTCTCCCGACGACAGCAGCATGTCTTGGCCGGAAAGCACGTCGGTGGCGACCACGTGCAGGGGGATCAACGCGTCCTCCAGCCGGGAGAACCCCAGGTGTTCGGAGAGGAGTCGCCGCAGGCCCGTGTCCGGTACGAGGTTCCGGCGCTGGCCGAGAAAGCCCAGGAGCCCCAGGATCGGGCGGGTGGGAAACACCTCATTTCGCGACAGCGACCGCCACACGTCCGCGAGCGCCTCGATCCGGGCGACATCGGGCCCCGAGGCCACCCAGCCGCCATTGAGCGCACCGACGGATGTGCCGATTATCAGATCCGGCGTGATCTGTGCCTCGGCCAGGGCGAGGAGCATCCCGACCTGGATCGCACCGAGGCTCGCACCCCCGGACAATACGAATGCTGTCGTCATGCTCTTTCCAACCGGCCGCAGCGTAGGAGTCTTTCACGATTGTCGTTCAGGTCGGACCGCGATACGCCACCGGTCGTCTCTTTGAGACGTCGCCGCGTTCGGCGGGCACCACCTTGATTTGGTCACATGACCGTCAGATCGATGCGGGCATATGCGTTGTTGCCGTACCCGCGCGGATTCCACAGAGACGCCGGAGATTCGGGTTGAATGGCGCCGGTATCGTCCCAGGCCCGGGCCATGAGGGTCAGTGGTCCGGCGTCGATGTCCACCGTGAGCGACCACGCCCGCCATGCCCACCGGCTGGGCGGCGGGTCGAGCTTGGCCTGACGCCAGGTGCGACCCTGGTCGACCGAAACGTCCACGCGGGCGACCGCGCGGCCATCGCCGGCCAGGGCCCACCCGCGGATGGTCAGCGGGCCGGCCGCAACCCGGTCGCCATCGGTGGGGGCCAGGATGTCGCAGTTGAGTGCCACGGACGACAGCGAAATGCCCTCGCCGGGTGCGACTGTGTCGGCATCGGCCTCCGGAGGCAGGATGCGATAGTCGAGAGCCTGAAAGTAGTTCTGCGACGGGAACGGTTGCACAATCACGCTGGTCACCCACTTGACGCTGCGCGCCCCGATATAGCCGGGCACCACCACCCGCACCGGGCCACCGTGCGCGCGGGGCAGCGGCTGGCCGTTCATCTCCCAGGCCAGCAGCACTTCCGCCGACAGGGCCTTGTTCAGCGGGATCGAGCTGCCATAGGACTGCACGGGGCGCGCCTCCGGGGCCACGTCGGGGGCGGTGAAGGCGACGTGCAGGCCCTCATCGTGGTGCACCCCGGCGGCCTCGAGAACATCGGCAAGCCGCGCGCCGGTCCACTCGGCCGTCGATACCGCCCCATGCGCCCATGGTTCCTTGCCCGGTATCGGGCGCACCTTGAGCAGTTCGGCACGCCGGTTGCCGGCACAAGCCAGCGTCGCCACGACCGAATGAGCGGCGAACCGCGTGGTCAATTCCTCGTACGTCAACTCCAGTGGTTTGGTTGCCATACCGTCAACCGTCAACCGCCATTCCTCGACCGGAATGTCGGGAAACGCGCCGTGATTGCGCGAGAAGAACGCGTCCACCCCAGTGATCCCACCCTCGGCCAGCAGCGAGGCGGGCGGCTCGGCATTAAACGGTGACGGGTTCCGTACGATCATGTCCTCGCGCTTACCCCACACCGTCGTTTCCCTTTCCAGGCTCACGGATCGGCGCCGACCTTTGCTGATAAGGCCCGTCCGCCACCACCAGAATCGCGTTTCGGGCAACGACACTCATCACCGCCAGCGCCTTTCAACGACTGGTGCCAGCCGCAAATTGTGGGTACCTGCCAGCTGCCTCTGGCCGGGCCTGGTGCGCCACGGGTATCGATAATTCCGGTTGGCAGGGGGTTTCGATGTGTGCCAGCGGTGACGACAACCGTGCCGCGCGGTGGCATTGTCTACGCCTACGCACAGGAAGGAACGATGTCATGGCGAACAGACCAACCATCGGGCTGTTATTGTCGGCCGGCACCATGGCACTAGCGATCGCTGCCGCCCCGACTGCATGGGCGGCCCCGAGTGACCAACCCTGCTCGGATATGGGCGGATCGACGCTATGCCAGCGCACCAGCAACGCGCAGATCTACGCCACGCCACAGTCCAAGGCGGACCCACCCAAAACGACCTATGGCCCCTTCCTGGGTTATCACAACGGCCGAATCTAGAACGGGCAGCCAACATGAAGCTCACACCACTGTTGTCAGCGGGCGCGGCGGCGCTCGCGATCGCTGCCGCCCCGACTGCGTGGGCGGCCCCGACTGACCAACCCTGCTCGGATATGGGGGGAGCAACGCAATGCCAACGCGCCAGCAGCGTGCAGATCTACGCCAAACCGCACGATATGCCGGTGACGCCCCAGTCCGCCTATGGCCCCTTCGAGGGCTACCATGCCGGCCACGATTAGTAGCGATTGGCTGACCTGAGCTACCTGAGCTATCGGCTGATCGCGGCTATGCTTTGCGCATACCGAGAGCTTCTCCTGATTGCATGGAAGCCAAGGGAGACAACGTCATACCGTTCCGGCAGGGCGCTGCCAAGATGAAGGGCCAGTGCCGCTATCGCCGCCGCGTGATAATTGGTCTGGATAGCAGCCACTCGTCCACACATTCACTGAGGAGCTGGCCGTCCTTGCACGCAATTTCGTAGGCGATGACGCCGGTGGCCAACACCGCCCACGCCTGTCTTGCGTTCATCTCATAAATCCTTGTCACGCATATAGGCCCACTGCTCGCACAGCCGTTGAGCCCATTCCACACTCCAAGCCGCGAGCGCCGCACATGTCGTCACGATCATCCATGTCATTATGCGACCCTCCTCACAACGCGTCTGTGGCGTAATAATCGCGCCATAGCGAACGAAAGTCGGCACAGCTGACGCCCAACAAGGATCCCGGCCAACCGGAATCCCCGGTCTACCCCCTAGCCGGTATCCGGAGTTACCGACGACGCCGCGACACTTAACCAGCCGTGGCGACACGCCGACAAACGCCGCAGCGCTTTCAGTTTCGGGACGAACCCTCGCTACCAGGATGGCGCTGGGATGACATCTGCGGACAGCGACCGGAGTTCCTCCAACGCCTGGGCGGAATCGCTGCCAGGCTCCGCGCGATAGATGAGCACATGCTGCCCATCGGCGTGCAGACCGTGCGGAACGTTGAGCTGGTTCCGGTGTAGGTAAAGGTCGCCCACTTGTGGATGACGCATGTGGGAGATTCCCCCTCGGTAACCGACATCCGCGCGCGCCCACAATTCGCGGAAACGTGGGCTGGCAGTGGATAATTCAGCAATCAACACGCGCATGCGAGGGTCATCCGGATATCTACCGGCGAGTTCCCGTAGCCCGCTCACCGCGACGTCGGTCGCCTCGTCCCAATCAACGTAGAGCTTCCGGGCGGCGGGGTCCAAGAGACGCCAGCACAGGAAGTTCTGTCCAGGCGTGAATGCTGGTGACAGCGCGCGCGCGAGCAGATTTGCAGCCAAGACATCCTGGTATCTACTGGCCACGATGGCCGGGAACGGTAACTGATCGATGAGCTCGTCTAACCCCTCGACCACTACCTCGAGAGCGGAGCGGTCCCAGCGGCTGATGGTCGGGCTGGCCAGTTGGTACAGATACCTCGTGGCTTTGACGTCGAGCTGCAGGGCCCGCGCGAGCGCATCAAGAATCTGAGCGGACGGATGTTTGTCGCGGCCCTGCTCGAGTCGCAGGTAGTACTCGGCGCTGATGCCGGCCAACATTGCCAGCTCTTCGCGGCGCAACCCCGGAACTCGACGCGACCCGCCGGGAACCAGCCCGACATCTTCGGGACGAACCTGGTCCCGCCGCGCACGCAGGTAATCACCCAACGCGTTGGCTTTCGCCGCCACCGCTGGAGCCTATGCCCTGCCAGTACCCCGGATCAACGCGGCGTACCCGACTCTTCCGCGGTGCCCTGATGGTGGATGCATGGCCTGGCCGATCAGCCAGCGGCCAATCACTGAGAGAGGACACCATGACCATCAAAGTCACGTTGCCGACTACGCCCCAGCCTTATCTGGAAACCGGGCTGCTGCCGGCCGACTTTTACGCCTACGAGGAACTGCTGTCGGATTCGGAGCGGGAGAAGATCCACCGCCTCCGCGAATTCTTCCGCACCGAGGCTGCGCCGATCGTCGACGAGTACTGGGCACGCGCCGAGTTCCCGTTCGAGCTCGTCAAGGGATTCGCGAAGCTTGGACTGCTGGATTGGGCCGACCCCGATTCGCAGGAGCCCGCGCCGAGCAATCTCCTCACCGGCATCACCTCAATGGAAATGGCGCATGCCGACCCGTCGCTGTCGGTGTTCTTCGGTGTGCATGCCGGACTGGCGATGGGCAGCATCCTGACCTGCGGGTCCGAAGAACAAAAGCGCCGGTGGCTGCCGGCGATGAGCCGCTTCGAGAAGATCGGCGCGTTCGCGTTGACCGAGCCGCACGGCGGCTCCGACGTTGCGGGCGGCATGGAGACCACCGCGCGCCGCAAGGGCGACGAGTGGGTGCTCAACGGGGCGAAGCGCTGGATCGGTAACGCCACCTTCGCCGACCTCGTCGTCGTATGGGCCCGCGATGTCGAGACGAATCGGGTGCTGGGCTTCGTGGTCGAGAAGGGCACCCCCGGTTTCACCGCGACCAAGATCGAAAACAAGATCGCGCTGCGGATCGTGCAGAACGCCGACATCGTGCTCGACGAATGCCGGATTCCGGAGGCCAACCGGCTGCAGAACGCGAAATCGTTCAGGGACACCGCGGAGATTCTGCGCCGGACCCGCAGCGGTGTGGCGTGGCAAGCGGTGGGAGTCCAGTTCGCCGCCTACGAGATCGCGTTGCAGTACGCGAAGGAGCGGACGCAGTTCGGCCGCCCGATCGGCAAGTTCCAGATGGTTCAGGACCTGTTGGTGAAGATGCTCGGCAACGCCACGGCATGCGCCGGGATGATGACCCGCCTGGCCCAGTTGCAGCACGAAGGGGTGTATCGCGACGAGCAGTCCGCGCTGGCGAAGGCCTATTGCACCGTGCGGATGCGCGAGACCGTTCACTGGGCACGGGAGTTGCTGGGCGGCAACGGCATTGTGCTGGATTACAACATCGGCCGGTTTGTCGCCGACTCCGAGGCTCTCTACTCCTATGAGGGCACACGCGAAATGCAGACGCTGATTGTCGGGAAGTCGGTCACCGGCGGCCTGAGCGCATTCGTTTAAGGGTGATGAACATGACAACGCAGACAACGCAGACAACGCAATCCGTGTTCTCCGGCCTGAAAGTCGTTGAGATAGCGAGCTTCATCGCGGCTCCGGCCGCGGCGACGATGCTCTCGGACTTCGGCGCCGACGTGATCAAGGTCGAGGCACCCGGTCCGGGTGACCCTCAACGGCTGCTGAGCTCGGTGCCGCCGAGCCCGGCGGCTCCCGGAAATTACAGCTGGCACCTGGCGAATCGCAACAAGCGCGGCATGTCCGTCGACCTGAAGTCGGAGGGCGGCACGGAGATCCTCAAGCGTCTCGTCGAATGGGCCGACGTGTTGATCACCAACTTCCCGCACGGCACCCGCGAGAGCCTGCACTTGGGCTACGAAGAGGTGTCAGCGTGGAATCCGCGGATCATCTACGCCGACATCACCGGGTTCGGGGATGCCGGTCCGGATGCCAGGCTGCCAGGGTTCGATCTGACCGCCTTCTGGTCGCGCAGCGGGCTGCTCGCATCGACCCGCGACGCGGGTGCACCGCCAACGTCTCCCCCATGGGGCAGCGGCGACTACACCACCGCCACTGCGATTTACGCGGCGATCACGACGGCTCTGTACCATCGCGAACGCACGGGGCGGGGTGCCAATGTCGGCACGTCGCTGCTGGCCACGGGGGTGTGGGCGACCGGAACACTGGTGTCGGCGGCGCTGGCCGGCGGCAAGCCGTATGAGCTGCATGACCGCACTGCACCGGTGAACGCGCTGAGCAATCCCTACCAAAGCGGGGATGGCCGCTGGTTCATGCTGGCCGCCAAGCAGTCGGTCTGGCCGGCATTGGCCAACGCCATCGGGCGGTCGGACCTGTTGGCCGATCCGCGCTTCAGCGACGCTAAGGCTATCGGTCAGCACGCCGTGGAGTTGGCCGATCTGCTTGACACCATATTCAGGGCGCACCCGTTGGCGCACTGGAAGAAGGTCCTCGATGCGGCACGCATCACCTACGGCGTCATCCAGACGCCTGAAGAGGCGGCCGAGGATCCGCAACTGCGCGCCAACAACATCGTCGTGCCGATCGAAGGAGCAGCGGACCTGGACTACACGGTCAACAACCCGATCTCTCTTCGCGGGCTGGCCAGGGTTCCTTCCCGGCGCGCACCCGAGCACGGGGAGCACAACGACGAAGTCCTCGCACAACTGGGATTCAGCGCCGACGACATCGACCAGCTACGCGAGCAGAAAGTCATTCCCGCTGCACCAGAACAGGAGAAAGCGAAATGACCACAACCGAAGTCGCGACGGAGCTGGTGCTCACCGAGCGTCACGACGGTGTTCTGACGATCACCATCCACCGGCCGGCGCAACGCAACGCCGTCAGCCGCGAGGTCGCCGTCCAACTGGCATCCGCCCTGGATCAGCTGGACACAGATCCGACGCTGTCAGTGGGTGTGCTCACCGGCGCCGGCGGAACGTTCAGTGCCGGCATGGACCTGAAGGCATTCGCCAACGGGCAGACCCCGATCCTGCCCGATCGTGGCTTCGGCGGACTCACCCGAGCCGAGGTGGGCAAGCCGCTGATCGCGGCCGTCGAAGGATGGGCACTCGGCGGCGGCTTCGAAATGGCGCTGGCCTGCGACCTGATCGTCGCCGCCGACGACGCCAAATTCGGGTTGCCCGAGGTGAAACGGGGACTCATCGCTGGCGAGGGCGGCGTCATCCGCCTTCCGCAGCGCATCCCCTACCACGTCGCCCTCAAGGTGCTGCTCACCGGCGAGCCGCTCTCGGCGGTCGATGCCAAGCAGTACGGGCTCGTCAGTGAGCTGACCGCGTCAGGGGCGGCGCTGCAAACGGCGCAAGAGCTTGCTCAGCGCATCGCCGGCAACGCACCGCTCGCGCTGGCCAGGGTCAAGCAAGTCCTGCGAGAAACGCAGGGCCTCAATGACGCCGAGGCGTTCACACGCCAAGACGAGGACGCATCCGGCCTGCTGAACAGCGAGGACGCGCACGAAGGCGCGCTCGCGTTCGCAGAAAAACGTGCACCCGTATGGCACGGGCGCTGACAACCAAGCGAACTAAAGGAGCAACAATCATGAGTACGCAAAAGCCGGTGCAGCGCGTCGCAATCGTCGGTACCGGAACCATCGGTGCGAGTTGGGCGACGCACTATCTCGCGCACGGCTTCGATGTCACGGCCACCGATCCGGCGCCGGGTGCCGAGGCAGCGCTGAGGTCTTACGTGGAGGGTGCGTGGGAGGCGGTGACGACGCTGGGACTCGCGCCCGGAGCCTCACCGGATCGCCTGAAGTTCACGTCAGACGTGCCGGGAGCCCTCGCCGACGCCGACTTTGTTCAGGAGAACGCGCCGGAGCGCCCGGAACTCAAAGTCAAGCTGTTCGCTGACATCGATGACGCCACGCCGCCCGACGCGATCATCGCCTCGAGCTCGTCGGGCATCACGATGAGCGTCATGCAGGCCCAGTGCCGGCGTCCGGAGCGGACCGTCATCGGCCACCCGTTCAACCCACCCCACGTCATTCCCCTTGTGGAGGTCGTCGGCGGGACGAAGACCTCCCCGGACACGATCCGTGACGCGATGGCGTTCTACGCCTCGATCGGAAAGAAACCCATCCTTCTGAAGAAGGAGCTGCCCGGCCACGTCGCCAACCGCATCCAGTCGGCGCTGTATCGGGAAGTGGTGTACCTGATCGGTGAGGGAGTGCTCGATGTCGCCGACGCCGACGACGCGGTGTCTTGGGGTCCCGGGCTGCGCTGGGGGGTCATGGGTCCCAACCTGCTGTGGCATCTGGGCGGCGGCCAGGGCGGTATCCAGCATTTCATGGACACCCTGATGCCGCGCATGGCCGCACAGTGGCCGGGGCTGGGCAACCCGGAATTCACCCCGGAGCTTCAGCAACAGATCGTCAAGGGCGTCCTCGAAGAGGCGAACGGCCGGTCGATCGACGAGCTGGCCGCCCAGCGCGACGAGATGCTGTTCGGCCTGATCGCCGTGCGCGCCAAGGATGGGCCATCGGGTTCGCCGAAGGCTTGAGCGAGTAACGCAGTTCACGACTTAATCGAAAGGACGACAACGATGACTCATTTGACCGAAAAATTGTTCGTGCTCGAAGCCAGCGGAGGCGGACGGCTGTTTTCCATCAACCCCGACGGCTCCGGAAAGACGGTCATCGTCACCGGATGCCCCGTCCCCGACGGCGTCGCCGTAGATGTCGAGGGGGGTCACGTCTACTGGACAAACATGGGCGTGCCGCCGGCCAACGACGGCTCGATCGAACGTGTGGACCTCGACGGAGGCAACCGCACCACGATTGTTCCCAGCGGAGCCACGTACACCCCCAAGCAGCTTCATTTCGACGCGACGGGCCGCAAGCTCTACTGGGGCGATCGCGAAGGCATGCGTGTGATGCGCTGCGACCTTGACGGGTCCAACGTGGAGACTCTGGTGCAAACCGGGCAGGGTGACGACGACCGCCGCGACGAGACGAGATGGTGCGTGGGAGTCGCCGTTGACCATGTCAGTGGGTATCTCTACTGGACGCAGAAGGGTCCCAGCGATTCCGGACTCGGCAGGATTCTGCGGGCCGGGATCGACGTTCCCGCAGGCGAGTCCGCGGCGCACCGCAGCGACATCGAGGTGGTGTTCAAGGACTTGCCCGAGCCAATCGACCTCGAAATCGACCCCACCACACGAACGCTGTACTGGACGGACCGCGGCGACCCGCCACTTGGCAACACTGTCAACCGGGCTCCATTGAACGATAGTGACCGCACCGAACCCGAAATCGTGTCGACCCATCTGATGGAAGGCATCGGCATCGCCCTGGATCCGGCCCACAACCGGATGTTCGTCACCGACCTCGGGGGCAACATCTGGGTGGCCGCTCTTGACGGATCCGGTCACCGACCCATCCGTGCCCTGCAAGGCAACCTCACCGGTATCGCCTACGCCGAGCTGCCCAACGGGGGCCCGGCATGATCGCCACACCCGACACCTACGCCGTGCAGATCGAATGTTAGGAGCAAGAGATGAGTTTCAATGTACCAACCGACTTCTCAAGCCGGCCCGTGGCCATCATCGGCGGCGGCACGCTCGGACGGCGTATCGCGCTGATGTTCGCCGCACATGGTGCTCAGGTAAAGATCTATGACCTCGCCGAGGCGCAACGCGATCTCGCACTCGATTACGTGATGAATAACCTTCCCGTGTTGTTGAACCGCCGCAGCGGCGTTGTGCCGGGCCGGGTTTCGGCTGAAGCTGACCTCGCCGACGCGGTGCACAACGCGTGGCTGGTCATCGAGGCGATCCCCGAGCGGCTCGAGCTGAAAAAGCAGGTGTTCGGACAACTCGACGAGCTGGCGGCCGCCGACGCCATCCTGGCCAGCAATTCGTCGTCGTATGCCAGCCGGATGTTCCTGGACAAGGTTCACCACCCCGAACGCGTGCTGAACATCCATTTCTATATGCCGCCCAAACAGGCCGCTGTCGACGTCATGTCCAGCGGCAAGACCGACCGCGACGTCATCGACTTCGTGATGGCGACGTTGCCGCAGTTCGGGCTCTACCCGTTCGAAGCGCGCGAGGAGAGCACCGGTTTCATCTTCAACCGGGTCTGGGCGGCGGTGAAACGGGAGTCTCTTGAGGTCGTCGCCGAAGGCGTGTCCACACCGCAGGACATCGACCGGATGTTCGAGATCAACACCGGATCCACCGCCGGCCCCTTTCGGATGATGGACCAGGTCGGCCTCGACGTCGTGTTGGATATCGAAGAGCACTATTGCGCCGAGCATCCGGAGTACCCAGAAGGACCGCGGCGGCTGTTGCGCAGCTACGTTCAGCAAGGCCGGCTGGGCGCCAAGTCAGGTGCAGGCTTCTACGACGACTACCGACGCCCGGTCGAAAAGAGGATCGTTTCGTAACTCCGGCCGCGACGACGGCGGAGGTTTCACCGATGACCAGTCACGCGCTAGTGCTCGGCGCATCACCCGCTGTAAGTCAGCCGCCGCACTGGCTCTATGTCGCCCAAGCGACCGGAGCCGTCGCAACGACTATTGGCGTGCTCGTGGCACTGTACATCGCCGTTGTGCGTGAGCCCAGGAAAGATGCCTCAGAACGCAGACACCACGCGGCGCAGATCGATGCACTCCACCGTGCCGAAAGGGAACGCGTTGCGGCCCAAGCTCGAAAAGTGGTGCCCTCGTATGTCAGAACGCCGATGTTCGGTGATTCGTGGTGGACGGTCAGAATCGACAACGCAAGCAATGCAATGACCACGCTGCTTGCGGTCGAGGTTACAGCATTAGACACCAATGGTTTTGAGATCATCGGTGGATGCAGGCAGGCCAACAACACCATGTCCGTCGATCAGGTTTTCGACCAGACCATACGGGCGGCGCTATCGGATATGTCGGGGAGCGGATTTGAACGCCAGCTCGTGCCGGCGTTCAAGCACGCAATACGCGACGCGATCGTGGGTCACCTTGTCAGTGAATGGCCACACACCCTACCGCCGAATCAACACGCCGTGATGGCCTACACAACAACAGATCCAAATTTCAGGCTGCGCGTCACAATCGACTACGAAGACGAAGCCGGTTACCAATGGCAGCGCACCGATACCAGCCAGCCAAGCCGCACGGATGAAGAAGTGCCAATCGGACTGATTCCGACAAGCGCACCACCCGGCCCGTTGCCAGCGCTAACAGATGACCGTTTCATCAATCCCCCCTCGCAAAAACGGCCGTGGCGGCCGGACCCGCACACCCGAAATCTCTTATCCCCACGGCGCCGGATGATGGTGCAATCTGATTCCGTGCACACCGTGAGCGGGACCAGGCAGGATTAACGCGGAACGAATGACCCGGGGGACGGACGAATGACCTACGGCGGCGAATACGGTGCTTCCGCGGACCCCTTCGGTTCCGAACCATCCGGGAGCAGCCCATCTGGCGGCCAGACACCCGCCCCCGCGCCGGCACCGTCCGGCGAGGCAAACACGCTGGCCACGCTGTCGATCGTGTTCGCTTTCATCTTCGCCCCTGTGGGGGTGGGGCTGGGGCATGTGGCGCTGGCACAGATTTCGCGGCGCGGTGGGCGTGGCCGCGACCGCGCATTGATCGGTTTGACTCTTTCTTACGTATTCATTCTGTTCGCCGTCGTCGCGCTGATCGTCTGGTTGATCATCGGCGGCGGGCCTAAATCGTCACCGACACAAGCCACCCCTAGCAGAGCTGCCATTCCGAGCCCGCCTCCCAGCGTCAGCACCACGGTGATAACGGCCCCACCCCCACAGCGGCCGACGGTGACCGTCGAGGACTTGCGCGTGGGTCAGTGCGTGGAGGTGCAGCAATTCGAACCCGACCCCACCAGGCCGGGCTCTCAGGACGTCAAGATCTACCTGGTGCGCTGCGAAGTGCGTGACGGGGTGTTCCAGGTCAATCTGATCAGCTCGTCTGAGGATCAATGCACGGTTCGCGTGCTCGCCAACAGAGCCAACACACTCTTCGCGTGCATCAGCGAATTTCATGGATAAACCGGGTCGGTACATTTGCTGGGGGCGAGAAGGCGAACACGTTTCACCATTCCCTTCGCGGGATAGACTGCATAAGTGACGCAGGCAGGGGATCCGTTTCAGCAGCAACCTGCTGATCCCTTCGGCGCGCCCACGGGACAGCCCACCGTCAGTTACGCGCAACCCGCCGCCGAACTATGGCAATTCGCCCCTTCCGACACAAGTCCGCCCCCACAGTCACCGCCCTACAACACGTTTGCGGTGCTGTCGCCAATCCTGGCGATCCTGGTGCCGCCCGCAGGAGTGGTGCTCGGACACCTGGCATTGCCGCAAATCCGCCGCACCGGTGAGCGGGGATGGGTGGCCGCCATCGTGGGCTTGGTGCTGGGATACCTGCTTTGCGCGGCGCTGCTTGCCGCTGCGATCTGGTTCGCGTGGGGCGGCCACACCCGCTCGACACCGGCCGCGGTATCGACGAACGCGGCGCCCCCGCCGGTGCCCTCCAAGTCGGTAGTGACATCGATGGCCCCGCCGTCCATCCTGCCCCGGATCAAACTCGATCTGACCCAGGCAACCGTCGGCACCTGCGTCGAGATCCAAATACGCGGTGGCGGCGGCGACGACGATCTGGATCTGTTCAAAGTCCCGTGCGTGCACCGCGACGGGGTGTACACGGTTGTCGCACGCGTCGGGAACGACTCCGACTGCAACACCACCTACGTCGCCGCACCCCCCGATCACACGTTTGCGGTGTGTTTGAACCGGTACTGATGAACATGGCGAACACGACACCCCATCACGGCATCAGGGAAGCCCCAGCCGGCGTTGCGACGGGCGGGTACTGAGATGCCGCGGTCGGATCCATTCGATTTCAGCGAGTTCGGTGCCGGCCGCGGCGCACGCACACCGCCGGTTCCCGCGCCTACCGCAGGCCAATCGCCGACGCCGACGCCGACGCCAAAGCGCGCATTCGACACCGGATTTGATCCGTTTGCCGATCAGCGGCCCGGCGGGTCAGACACAAACAACCAAGATGTGTTCAGGCCGACGAGCGCGCTCGGAGCCGAAGCGCTGACGGTCGCGGGCCCGCCGCTGGCGCTGTTCGCGCTCGCGTTCGCGCTGGCCGCGGTGGGGCTCGCGATCGGCCTCGCGTGGGGTCCGCGGGTGACCGCGGCCTTCGCCGGCTGGTTGTTGGCCGGTCCGGTGGCGATTGGGGTGCTCGCGGAGTTCAGCCGGGTCGATACCCGCCGGCGCACTCATGCGGTGTACTCGGCCCCGCGCTGGGTTCCCAACGTGTACTGGGCGATTCTGGCGGTGTGCCTGCTGGGGATTGCGGTCGGGGCCTGGCACATTGCGCTGTGGGCAGGCACGTTATAGGGCACAACATGATATTCGTCGATCGGCTTCTGGGACACCGCGGTGCGGCGCGAAAACCGTTGGCGCGCCTCACCGCTGTGGTCGCACTGGCCGGTGGCCTTGCCCTGTGGGGATTTCCTGCGCCGACCGCGCACGCGCAGCCCAACGCCGGGGTGAGCCGCTACGGCGCGTGCCTGGCCGCACAGAAGACCGGCGATCTGCTGATCCTGTTCGACGAGTCGAGCAGCCTGCAGGAGACCGACCCCAAGGCGGCGCGGGTGCAGGCCGCCCAATATCTGGTGCGAACCCTGGGCCGCTACGCCGACCGGATCGGGGCGAAGCTCGACGTCGCGATCGCGGGGTTCGCCGAAAACTATTACCCAGAACACGACTGGACGCCGCTCACCGGTGCCACCGCCGACTCCGTCGCCAATGAGATGTCGCCGGTGGCGGCGAAAAACACCGGCATCGACACCGATTACTGGCTTGCCCTCGACGGCGCCCGCCAGGCGCTGGCCGCGCGTGGGCCCGGAGTGGGTGGCGGCGACCGCTGCCAGGCGATCGCATGGTTCTCCGACGGCATGATCGACTTCACGGCACGGCCGCTGGTCAAGCCCTACGCCGGCGGGGTCAGCCTGGACAGCCCCAACGGTATCGATGAAACGATTCGGGCGGCCAAGGATGCGATCTGCCGGCCCGGCGGGCTGGCCGACCAGCTGCGATCGCGCAGCATCGTGATGCTCGGCGTCGGGCTGACCACCGGAAGCTCGCCGAACGGTTTCGACACGATGTCGGCGATCAGCACCGGCAAAGGGATCAACGGCACGCTGTGCGGAAACATCACCGACCCCGTTCCCGGCGACTTCTACGCGGTGAACAATCTCGACGACATGCTGTTCGCGTTCGACGCGCTCAACCCCGAGCCCGGGATACAGCAGCAAGGCCCGGTGTGCCCGCTCCAGGTGTGCCCGGAGGCGCGGCACGACTTCGTGCTGGACCGCTCGATCAAATCGGTGAGCATCCTCGGCTCCGGCGGCCTGCCCGGCATCGTGCCCTACCTGATCAGCCCGTCCGGGCAGCAGCTCGGCCTTCCCAACAAACAGAGCAAGACCAGCACCGAGATCGCCGGCACACCAGTGGAATACGACTGGCCATCGGACTCGGCGCAAACCATCACGATACGCAACACCGGCAGCCCCGACTGGGCGGGCAGGTGGGCGATCGTCTACGTCGACACGACCGGGCAGCACCCGGATGCGGTGTCGCGGGTCAGCATTCACATCACCACCGACATCTTCCCGACCCTCGTCGATGCTGCGAAGGTGGCCTGGCACAGCGGCCAGGTGCTGAGAGGCCTGACGTTCGGCATGGCCGACGGGCAGGGCAATCCCGTCAACCCCAACGACCTGGCCGGCACCGCCACGATGTCGGCGGCGCTGCAGCCCGACGGCACGGCGCCGATCCCGCTGCTGGTGTCCGTCCCGAAAGCCGACATCGCCAAACCCGTCGATGCCGACCTGACCAACCTGAATCCGGGACGCGCGATCCTGCGGATGTCGCTGACAATCACCACCGCCCCCGCCGTCGACGCGAACGGAGCCCAGATCGCGCCGGGAACCACCCTTTCCCCCCAAGAGGTCGAGCTGCCGGTCCAGATCCTGCCCAGGCTGGGGCTGCCCACCCCCGGGAGCCGCATCGACTTCGGCACGGTGCAAGCCGCCAAAGGCGCGCCCGGCACGCTGAGCATCACAGGGCCCGGATGCGCGTGGATCGCCGGCGCCGACACCGCCAAGGTGATCGCCGCACCCGACGGCATCGGCACAACCCAGATCACCTCGCCGGCCAACACACCCGGGGGTTGCCTGAAGGTGCCGGCCGGCCAGACCGCGCAACTTCAGGTCGTGCTGCGCACCGACCACGACGGCCACGGCGGGTTGAACGGCACTGTGCCGGTACACATCTCGGCTCTCGACAACCCCAACGACGCTCAGGTCGTCGGCGTGCCGTTCATCGCGTCGCTGATCAAACCGCTCAGCACGACCAACTTCGTGCTGGTGTTCCTGGCCGCGCTGCTGCTCGGCCCGGGCATTCCGCTGGCGCTGCTGTACTTCGCGAAGTGGTACGTGGCCAGGATTCCCGGTGCACCGCTGCTGGCCGAGCGGATCCCGGTCGAGGTGGACTCCGACGTCGTGGTGCGCAACGGGACCCCGTTCGCGATGGCCGACACCGACCTGCTGCAGATGGTGCCGGGGCTGCCGCCCGGCGGAGCCCGCAGGCTCACCGTGCGCGGGGTGCGGTTGACCGCCACCACCGGCCGCAGCCCGTTTGGCACCGGACACGTCACCGTGGAAGCCGACGGCATGGTCGGCGTCGGATCAGAGCTTCCAGGCACAGACGGCAGCGGCCTGCGCGCGGTGTTGCCGCTGGCCGTGCATAACAAGTGGGTGCTGTTGCACGATCCGGCTGGACCACCGAATGCGGCGGAGGTGCTGTTGCTGGTCGCAGGTCTGACCGACACCGCGGCGCGTGAGCGGCTCTACGACGACGTCGGCAGAAGGCTGCCCGAGGTGCTCAGCGCCCTGCGGCACCGCGCCGTCGACGCGGGCCTGGGGAGCGCCGGTGACTCCGAGCGCGCCTCGCCGTTCGGCACCGCGGCCCCCACGACGGCGCGCCCGGACCCGTTTACCCCTGCCCCCGGCACCGGACAGCCGGGCCGTTATGACCCCCGTCCCTTCGACCCGTTCGACGAAGGAGCCTGATGCGGCGATTCCTCATTGTTGGGTGCGGTGGCTCCGGCGGCGCGACGCTGGCCTATGTCATGGACCAGTTGCGCTCCGAGCTGCACGCTGCCGGCATCGACAGGTTGCTGTCCGGGTGGCAATTCGTCCACATCGACGTGCCCAGCGGCGCCGAGGAAGGGCCCGAAGGGCTGACCAACGTGCCCGGGCAGGGCGGCACCTACATCGGGTGCGGACCCCAAGGCAGCAGCTACGCGATCCTGGATGCCGCGCTGTCGCAGCGGCTGGCCGCGGGCCGCGCACTCGACACGATAGCCACATGGGCGCCCCGCAATCCGGAGGAAGTGACCAACCCGATCTCGACCGGCGCCGGGCAGTACCGCGCGATCGGGCGCATGATCACGTTGAGTAAGGCCGCCGAGGTCCGCGCCCGGCTGCAGGCCGCCTGGGAGCAGCTGTTCCGGGTCGAGACCATCTCAGAAATGTCGACCATTCGGATCCCGGGCATGGGACAGTTCGACCCGAACGAGCCGCCGTTGACGCTGGTGGTGTCGTCCATGGCCGGCGGCGCCGGCGCGTCGATGGCGCTGGACGTGTGCCGGTTACTGACACTGGTGTCGGGGCTGGACCCGAAACTGATGGGCGTCTTCATGGTGACGCCCGACATCTTCAACTCGCTGCCGGAAAGCGCGCGGACCGGCGTGCGGGCAAACTCGCTGGCGATGCTGGGCGAAATCGTGGCCAGCCAGTCCGGGGCGGCGCGCGAACACGACGAGCGGATCCTTCGGGGGCTGGGCCAGCAGCACGGGCAGGGCGAGCCGATCCCCTTCGCGCGGGTCTTCCCCGTCGGCCTGTACGTCGGGGCCGACCGCACCCTGTTCGGCGACGGCTCGTACAACGCGGTGTACCGCGGGCTGGCCCGCGGCATCGCCGGTCTGATTGTCAGCGGGACTGCCAGCGACCAGTTCGTGCGGTACGACCTCGGCAACACCGCGTCGCCGCCAGGTGATCGTGACCTGCTGGGCTGGGGCAACACGGTGTGGGATCCGCTGCCGTGGGGCACCTACGGGTTTTCCAGTCTCAGCATGGGCCGTGACCGCTACGCCGAATACGCCGCACAGCGGCTCGCGCGAAGCTGCGCCGACAAACTGGTGACCGGCCACATGCAGCCGGGTAACCCGGCATCGAGCAACGAGCAGCTCGAGTCGCTTTTGACCAGCCAATGGGAAGCGATCTGCGGCAAACTCGGGTTGCCGGCATCGGCCAGCGATGAGGACGTCAACGCGCTCGGCAACTGGGTCGCCAACACCGCGCTTCCCGCTCAATCGGTGTCCCCCACCGTCAACACGCTGATCGAGCGCCAGCTGCGCAGCCACCTGCCGAATCCCGCGGGCCAGACCGCCGAGCAGTGGGTGCCGGTATTCCGGCAGGCCATCAGCAACCGGCGCGCCGCGCTGGGCAGTGCATGCTCCGACGCGGCGTACCGCCTGGCGTTCGGATGGCACCGCGACTTCGCCGAGCGGCTCGACACCGTCGTCAGTGACGCGATCGCCAACTTCGGCCTGCCGTATGCCCGCTCGCTGGTCGAGCAGCTGCGCCGCTACATCGACGACGCGCTCATCGCGCCGATCGGCCAGCTCGGTCAGATGGGACCCCCCGATGTGGTCGCGCTGGCCCCGAACGTCGACGCGGTGCTGGGCTCGCTACGCGGTGTGATGACCAACGCCGACCAGGTGCTGACCACCGCGCTAGATGGATTCCGCGGCACGATCCGGCGGCAGGTGTACGCCACGGCATCGGCCCGGCTAGCGGACGTGTTCGCCGTGATCGGCGGCGAGTTGCTCATTCCGCTGCGCGACGCGTTGTCCGAAGCGCAGATCGTGGTGGAAAACGCCCAGGCCGAGACGCCCACCGACGTCGGGTTGGCCCGCATCGCCACCGACCAGTACGCGGCCTGGCCAGCCGACGCCGACGAACTCGTCCCCGGCCGGTTCGCAGAAGCCAACAACGAGGTCCTGCTGATCAGCTCGTCGGCGTTCAAGAAGCGCTACGAAACCGACCTGGTCAAGGCCGTCGCGGTCGGCCACGCCCTCGTCCCGTTCCGAGCCGCCGTCGATGAAGCCACCACGCAGGTGATCCTCGGGGTGTGGCAAACCGCGGGGGGCGTGCTCGCGCCGGATGGTCTCCTCGAACGCACCGCGAACTGGGTCACCCGCGCCCTGGGTGTGGACCCCGACACCGACCGATCCCGAGTGCCGTCGGTGGCCCAGTTCGACGTCCACACCCGCCCAGCCGAGCTGCTGGAGCGAGCACGGCTCTACGTCGGGCGGCCCGGTGAGGCGTTTCACGACTTCATCAAGGTGTCGCTGCGCGACTACGTTCAAGGCGTCGGGGCGCCCGAATCCGAGCTGGCAGCCCGCCGTCGCGACATCGCGACCAAATTCGCCGAGGCGCTGTCGCTGGCACGGCCGCTGGCCAGCGTCAACGACCAGGCACTGACCCACCTGCATCCCGGCCAGCAGGTCGAATACCGCTACAAATTCTCCGAGGTGCCGTTCGCGGGCCAGTCGGCGGCGGACGCGCTGGCCGACGTGCTGCGCTCCAACCCGCGCATCGACCAGGCCAGCAAGGAAAACTTCGCCCGCGCACTCACCGACGAGGACAGCGTCGCCCGCATCGATATCTTCGGCTCGTACCCGAACTACTCACCGCTGGCGTTCGACTCGGTGCTCAAGCCCGCAGCCCAGCAGTGGGGGGAGATCCCCAGCCCCGCACGCGCGCAGTTCTGGCGGTATCGGCGCTCGCGGCCGCTACCGGCCTCGCTGCCGATGGGCGAGGCCGAACGGCGCACGATGACCGCTGGTTGGCTGCTCGGCCAAATCATCGGCCGGATACAGCTACCCGAATCCCCTTACACCGAACCCGTCCGGATCTTCGACGGCGAGGCCGGAAAATGGCTCTCCTTCCCCAACCCGCTGCTGACGCCGCCGTCGCAGTTCATCGCTCCGTATGACTGGCTGCCGGCGGTGCTGGAAGGAATTCTGCTGGCGATCGCGCAATCACACGAGCCGCCGGTGATGAGCTCGCTGCGGCCGTACCGGGTGCTGCGCGGCCTCTACGACGCCAACACGCAGGACCCCGCCAGCGGGATCGTGCCACTGTCGGTGGTTGGCCTGCTGCGCGAGTTCATCCTCACCGGGTCGTCGGGTCCCGGCCTGGGTTCTCGCGTCGACAGTGTCGCGGCCGCGCAGACACCGGCCGGCCGGGCCGCCGCCGCCGAGGACTGGCTGTCAACCGTGCGCGACACCAGCGCCGAATACCTGGCCCCCGGCGGTGCCGCGGGCGGGGGGGCGTTCGCGACAATCGCGACCCGGCTGAAAGCAGCTAAGACCCCGATCTTTCGTGATCTGGCGCCCGACGTGTTCTGGGCCACCGAGGCGCTGACCGGACTGATCCGCGATGTAAAGGGAACCCTTGACAGCCAAACGGACGGCGGCGCAAAGGTTTTCGGTGCAGCTGAAGAGGTCGTCATCCCCAAGGGAGGGACGTTCTGAAGATGTCGGCACTCACCGTGGTGCTGGCCCCGCACACGGAGGCCGAGGAGATTCTCGCGGTGCTCACCGACTACTCGGCGGTCGGCCTGCTCGCACGCTTCGCGTGGGTCGACTCCGCCGATGCCCGCGGGTCGTCGCTGCCGGCCACACTGGTCACCGACGGCCGCGCGAATCCCGTTGTGCTACAGAAGATCGTGACCGCCGAACGCCACGAGCGGCTAAGGCTCGCGGTTCTCGTGCCGCTCGAGGCGCCCACCGCCTCGCGGGTGCCGCTGGCTGTTGAGCAGCAAGTGGAGCAGATCTTGCGGTTTGCGGCGATGGACGCGCCGATCACCCTGCTGCGCCTGCTGTACACCCAAGGGGCGGCGGCGGTGGTGACTGCCGGCCCTGCGGCTCCGGTGCCTGATGTCGCCGGCCCTGCGGCTCCGGTGCCTGATGTCGCCGGCCCTGCGGCTCCGGTGCCTGATGTCGCCGGCCCTGCGGCTCCGGTGCTCGAGGGGTGGCACAACCTGCTGATCGCGCCCGAGGACTCCGCGGGTCCCGGGCTGGGGTCGGTCACGCTGGACCGGCTCACCGATCCACTTGACGTCGCCCGCCATGTCGCCCCGGTCGTCGCGGGCGCAGCCGGCCTGTGGGCGGGCATCGAGAGCACGCCGTTCGACAGCCTCGGGATACTGCCCGGGCTCACCATCCGCGCGGTCCGCGCCTTCTACCGCCAGCTCGACACCACCGCCGTCGAGGAACAGCTGCGGGCACACCTGTTCGACCCGAACGGTCGCCTCCCGCTACCCCGCGGCGGCACCGTCCCGATCGTTTACATCGACGACGTGCCCAAGGCCACCCGCTCAATGGCCGAGGGGCTGTGGAAAAAGCACCGCGACGTGCTGCGGGGACCCCGTGTTGCGGTGGAAACCGGTGAAATTCAACAGATTTCAATCTGGACCGCGCTGAAGATGTTCCTGTCGTTTTTCGGCGCCGCGCTGCGCAGGGCCCCATCAAAGTGGGTATCGGCGGTCGTGGGCTCGGTCTCGTCGGTGGTCGCCACCACCGTGCAGAACGTGGTCTTCGGTCGCGCCGACTCGGCCTACGCGGTGGTCTCCAGCGCCGAGCCGGCCAGCTGGGAAGACCTAGGGCGCAGCGCGGACGTGCTCGGCGCGGCGCTGGACGGGGCGGGTGGCGGTGAGCACCTAGCGCATCAGGACCTCAGCCCGCTGTGGACCGATTTCGTCAACGCAGCGCTGACCCTCGCCGATGGGGGCCGGCGAGCCGCCGGTCTTGAACCGGTGCGGGTCGGCGCCGCCGTCGGCGTCGTCCGGAGCTGCGCCGATGTGGTCCCCAGCGCAGCCGACAAATTCTTGGGAATCCCCGCGTCATTGGCCGCGGTGATCGGCGTGAGTACCGTGGAGGCACCCGACGTCATGGGGGCGGCGGCGCTACGTGGTCGGCTCACCCGCACCTACGGAGACCCCGCCGCCGGAGTCGAGGCCCGCCGC
>Ga0153922_1000249_pt1 | contig 22367 bp, 18 predicted proteins | sample TSNJ006MetaG_FD_104723 | JGI IMG/M metagenome (GOLD analysis project Ga0153922, IMG submission 104723) | Attine ant fungus gardens microbial communities from New Jersey, USA - TSNJ006 MetaG | ecosystem: Host-associated > Fungi > Mycelium > Unclassified | place: USA: New Jersey, Brendon T. Byrne... | reverse complement strand
TTCTTGACATGAGCAACATCTAACAGATTTACTGTGTTAAATCTTCCGTTATAAAACAAAGCATAGTTGTTGAAAACGCAAGGTAATTCCTTTGCTTTTTGTAGCGTGTCTACTTGAATGAAAAAAGCAGGAATATCATGCGTTTTACAATACTCCTCTAAAACCTCAATGTTTTGATAAATAAAGGGGCATTGCATATCGTAATAAATAGTCAGTTCCTTGTTTTCAATCTCACATGATTTTGCATTTTGGGTAAAGGTTGGTGTCCTGCCATCAAAGGAAAGTGCAAGCAGTTCATATCCGCTATTCGTGGTATCAACAACCTCCAATCCCATGCCTTTTGCAAACGACTGATTAGAAAGCCAATTTTTCTGTTTTTTCGCTCCTAACATACAGACTCCCGATTTCCCCTTTGCCTTAGCATCTGCTAAACAATACTCCATTAGCGATTTTGCATAGCCCTTTCCTCTATACTCGCCCAGAACCCACAAGCAATAGATATAATAAAAATTATCACCCACAATAGGAACCCATGCGGACTCGATGGGAGCATATTCGATGAACACTGTGCCTTTGACATTCAGCTTTCTAAAAGTATGTCCTTCTTTTAAGCGCTCAGATAACCACTGCCTTTTTGCTTCAACACCCGGATGTGGTTTTCTGGAACGGATAATGCAGCACAAATGCTCATTAGCTATATTTTCTGTTGTTAGGTTTATAAACTCATCACCCATAGTTTAATTTCCTCCTTTTCGAATTCAAGTTTCTTTACTCTTTGCCGTTTTTGACGAGCATTTTTCAGTGGAGATTAAGTCGGGAGTAAGTGTGGATATTGAGTGATAACAAAAAAGAGCAAGTCGCCTTAATGGCTTATGTATAGACGGGTTTGCTCTTTTATTATTATTTATTCAGCCTTGCTTTCCGGCAGGTAATACACCTTTCCATTCTTAGCAATTAACTGGACATCTTCAGCATACAAATCAGTTGTATCGTGATGGTGTGTTTCTTCATGACCAGCCAACTGTGCTGTAATCATACTTGCCGTACTCTGTGCAATTGACCTAAATTTAAATTCATCTTTGAACAGGCTTGGAATAAAGTAAACAACTCCATCAATGCCTTCTCTTCTTCGTCGAGTCTCCTCTGTATCTATATTCAATCGCTTCGTGGTATCCTGATGCCAATTAGCAAGCCTTTCTTGCGTTTCTGCAACCTGTTGAGCATAAGTTGGAAGAAGTGCCACACATTGTTCCCTTGAAACAACGCCAAGATGCAAGGTGTATCTGAGATCTGAAATCTTATACAATACATCTAGTAATGACTTCTGATACATATACCAATTCTGTGCTTCCTTTATTTCCTTCTCATAGGTATCATAATCAAGGTCTTTCTTTTTTGCATGTCCAACAAGTGTTAGACTAGCCTGTCCAAGAAGCTGAGTGCATTCTTCTTCAAGACTATCAATCTGAGCAATTTTGCTGAGTCTCAATTCATTGTTTTCAAGAATTTCAACTTGGAAATCTGCTATCTTTTTGACATGCGCAACGAGTGAGAAAACCCTGCTACGATACTCATTATCTTGAAAATCCGAAATCTTAGATATGCCATCGCTGATTTCTCCGAGTTCAGTATTAATCTGTGTCATATAATACTGACCAACAACCATTGAGGCAACTCCCATAGCGGCAGCTGCGGTATTGGCTACCACTGCCGTTCCTTTTTGTGCTTCAACAGCTACCAGATTTGCATGACCTTTAATACCATCAGCACCATGATAAATACCACGAACCGCATTTCCCATTGCTTTTGAATCTGTCAACTTCGCACCCGCTGGAATTATCGCTCGATATAATACTTCTCTATTGGCTTGCATTGCTTGAACTGCATTATTGGCTGCATTTCCAACCTGCGCTAATCCAGGAACCAGATTATTTACATGCGCCAACACTTTGCTATCTGTAATTTCGACAAGTTTATTCTCGTCAGGAGTATCCTCAACAGGGAGCATTTCCATTTGAATAACAACTTCATGAGAACTATCATCCTGGGTCATGGAACTTGTTGGACTCCCCACAGTATCCAGACTAGTCGTTTTTTTCGTCTCTGTTTGCTTGGCCTTCTTTTCCAAAAATACTGTTACGCAAATAGCAACAACGACTACTACGCATATTCCGATTATTATGTATTCCATGTAATGTTATTTCTCCTTCTTTTGTTCTATAACAGTGATTGTTTTTTCGCGAGACAATTCGATAATATTTATTTCAACTCATTTGCGTAATCCATCATCTAGTTTCTGAAACAATACATCCAATCGTGTTATCTTGCTGGGCTGTGGTGGGAAATTCCGAATAATGATGCATACTTCATCTAGTCTTTCCTTGATTGCCCTATTGATCATGTCATCGCTTGCAACCGTTGAACCCTCCGATAATTCGAGTGCATATGCAGAGTAAACAATGGGTCCTAATACATGACGAGCCTGTCTCCAACCCTGATCACCAATTTTTAAATCTGTATGTGTATACGCAACTGCAGAAATTGCAGATGTGGCTTTGGTAACATATTTCGCAGTTTCTTCTACTTCTTTACCAGCTTTAAAGGATGCCATCGATACTCTGCGGAGTTCTTGTCCCCGCTTCTCACCTTGAGCATATTTTGTTGCTGCTTCTAAAGATTGGCGAGGTCTTACATCGTCAGGGTACTGTTTCTCAAAAACAAGCAAAGCTTCTGTCACAAAAGGAATACCCCAAAGAGTAGCAGGCCTTAATAAATGTTGATCATCCGTTGAATTCGTTAGTATACTACAATTATTTTTAGCCATAAATCGCTCTCCCTTTACATAAACCATGAATAATTAGTAGGGCACAGAATTCTAGTATAGCAACATCAATCTCGCCCACTCAATTTCAGCGTTATCTAATCCACAGCCTAAACTATCCCCAAAACATCCAAATCAGCTGCTCAATTTTAGCGTTATCTAAATCGAAGTCTAAACTATGGTGATTTTGGCTTTGGATATGTTTACGTGGACAGTAATCTCTCAAAATTTCACACACTCGGTAAAATCACAACACCACCATATGCCCATAAAACAAGGGCTTCTAAGCGTCCTATTCCTCAACCTTAGACATCAAGACCACACACTCAACATGCACGGTATGACAAAACTGATCAACCCCTCGGACTCGTCTAAGCTCATACCCATGCTCACACAAATACTTCAAATCCCTGGCCAAAGTAGCACTATCACAACTCACATACACAATCCGCTTGGGATTCATCTGGACCATTGTCTCGAGCAGGGTCTCATCACATCCTTTTCTAGGCGGGTCCACCACAATCACATCTGCATAGATACCTTCTGCTTCATACTTTGCAGGCAGCACCTCTTCCGCCTTACCGACAAAAAACGCAACATTCTCTATCCCATTAATCTGGGCATTGCGCCTGGCATCCGCTATTGCCTCCGGCACAATCTCCACACCATACACCTGTTTAGCCTTCTGCGCCATAAAAAGCGAAATTGTTCCAATTCCGCAGTACAGATCCCAAACAGTTTCTGCCCCTGTAAGCCCTGCATACTCAAGTGCCAACCCATACAGCTTTTCAGTCTGCACCGGGTTAACCTGATAAAAGGAAAGTGGTGATATCTGATAAAAAATCCCCCTGATTTGATCCGTAATATAACCCTGTCCCCAGAGCACCTTGACTTCCTTCCCCAGAATCACATTGCTTCTTTCTTTATTCACATTCAAGCAAATACTGGTCATCCCGTCCACTTTTAGCAAACTCTCAATCAGCTCCTCACTCTTTGGTATCCTATCCCCATTCACAACAAGACAGACCATAATCTCCTTTGTCGCAAATCCATACCGGATCAATATATGCCGAATCAGACCCTTACCAATCTTCTCATTATAAGCAGAAACCCCATAAGACTCCATATGTCTGATCACACATTCCAGGATTTCCTCATTCTGTTCAACTCCCAGGTAACACTTGCGGTTATTGATAATATCATGGGTGCGCCCGGCATAGAACCCAGTAATCACATGCCCGTCTTTATCCACACCCACTGGAAACTGTGCTTTATTTCGGTAAAAATAAGGCTCCTGCATCCCCACAATTGGTTCCATTGGCACTTCAGCGAAACCACCAATCCGCTGCAGGTTATTATATATCTTTCGCTCCTTATAAGCTAACTGTTCATCATAATCAAGACTCTGGATCTGACATCCTCCACACTGCCGCGCAAAGGAACATCTCGGTTCAACCCGCTTAGGCGAAGGGGTAACAATCTTCATCAGCCGTGCATAGGCATAACTCTTTTTTACCTTCATGATTTTAGCTTCGACCACCTCCCCGATCACCGCATCTTTAATAAAAAGGGTATAGCCATCAACTTTGCCAATCCCTTCACCATCATGTCCCATATCTTCAATCGCAACAGTAACCGTACTATTTTTCTTAAACTCCATGCTCACTCGTTTTCCTTATATTTGATTCAAAGAGCCGGTTATACCCCAGCCATTCCGGATTATCCCCTGCTGCTTCGAAGACCTCCCGCAGTGTCTGCAGCTTAGCATCTGTATTATCTGCCAGATTAAGAGCAACGGCTTCCGCCAGCGCCGGTTTCTTTGGCGAGCCGTACTCCAATTCACCATGATGGGCCAGCATACAGTGCTTCAGCTCACTTTCCAACTTCACCGGAAAGTCCGGAATCGCCCTGATTCCATCATGAAGCATCTCAGCTCCTATCGTAATATGACCCAGTAACTGTCCGTCATCAGTATAGTCATTCATCGGAAATAAAGAAATCTCCCTTGTTTTTCCCATATCATGAAAAATCCCCGAAGTGATCAGCAGATCCCGATTCAAATAGGGATATGTATCCACATAATGCTGACATAGCCTTACCACACTCAGCGTATGCTCCATAAGCCCTCCCACAAAACTGTGATGGACACTTTTCGCCGCTGAACTAAAGGTAAATGCTTTAATAAACTCCTGATCTTCCACATAAAAATGATTCAGTAATTTATTAAGCCATGGATTCTGCACACTATTGATATAGGATAACAACTCCTGATACATCTCTTCACGGTTCCGCCGGCTGACCGGCAGATAATCTGCCGGTTCATACTCACCTTCGCCGGCTTTTCTCACCCGTTTAATATTAAGCTGCAATGCACCTGCAAAGCTGGTTACATCGCCCATGAGTTCAATATAATCCAGGGACTCAAATTCATCGATTCCCTGAGAATTAGGATCCCATATCTTCCCAGCGATCACTCCCGTCTTATCTTGTAGTATTACATTTTCATATGGCTTCCCATTTTTCGTCATCGCTGCCTGCTTATGCTTACACAGATAAATTGCACCAATTCGGTCACCCTCGCGCATATCTTTAATAAATTTCATAATCATTAACCTTTCTATCATAAATTGAACAAGGCTCTCTTTAGTAAAAGCCTTCTGTAAAAACACAAAAATTGGCTCTTTCGCAGGTCGAAAAAGCCAACTTAAAGTTTTCCACCATATTCTATTTTATAATGCCTGGACAATTACGTCAAATACAATCTCTCCATAACCTTCAACACCTTCACGCATTACTGTAATCTGGACTGGTTCACCGATTTTGCAGGATTCCAGCTGGCTGTAATATTCAGCAATAGTAGTTACTTCTGCTTCTCCTACTTTGACGATGACATCCCCACTCATCATCCCAGCTTGTACCGCCGGAGACTCTGGCTCCATATTCTCAATATAGACCCCCTGAGGCTTTCCCGAGCTCTTCATGATCGCTTCAGTCACATCCTGGCCCTTAATTCCTACGTAAGGCAATTCCCCATTATTTGACAGCGTTTGGATCAGCTTCTTGATCTTGGAAATAGACAGCGCAGTCACGGTATTATTCTGGGTACTGAAATCCTGAACGATCATTCCCACAATTTCACCATCCAGATCAACCAGAATTCCGCTTCCATCTTCACTTCCCAGGATATCAGTTGTAATCAGGGAATACTCTGTATCCAGCGTGGATATAGTATTAGTCACCGATGTAACTGCACCTAAAACAATAGAATCACTATACCCCATCGGGCTTCCCAGCGCAATCACCGGCTCGCCCTGATTCAATCCGTAAGAGTTCCCAAGCGGTGCCTCCAAAATGGCATTCATCGTATCCTGATCCACAGTTTCCAACGGAATCTTCAGGATGGTCAAGCCGGTATTGCGGTCATGCTTTTGAAACTGGGCATCCACCGTCTTATCATTGGCGAAAGTAACCTGTATCCGGTCCACACCTTCCACAACCCGGTATTCGGTCAGAATCAGCAATTCCTTTTTGTTATTAGCAATGATCACACCGGAAAGCTGTCCTTTGCTATCATAAGAAGTATTAAAATAATCCACTTCATTCTTAATACCAATCACCGTCACAATCGATGCCTGAGCCTTTTGTGACACCGTCTTCATCTCTTCATAGATGTGCTTGTAATCAGCTAGTCCCACCTCCGCAGGCACTTCCACAACTTCCGGCGTTACCTCCTGCCCCTGGGCTGTGGGCGCAGGCGTTGCGGCTTCGGACAACTCTTCATCATCCGTAATGATTTCTACCTTTCCCGGCTTTCTCCCTGCTTCAATGCGTTCCTGAGCATAAGGCAAAACATACGCAAACGTAAATGCCGCAATTCCACCGAATAGAACTGCCGCAATTATCAGAACACCAAACATGGTAAAAAGCTTCTTTTTATTCAGTGGCTTTTCTTTTATAACCTCCTTAATAAAGCTATAATCACTCATATTCCAGTCTCCCGTCTTCTCAGGGCACGGATCACTTACCTCACCCAAAAGTACTCAAAAAATATAATAGAAATATTTTACCAGATACATATGAACATTTTATGAATTAGTTTTGAAATCAACCAATTTCTTTCCTAAATGTCAATCAGGCAGTACACTTGTCATTCTTTACCCTTGCGCAGCGGTGACTGTTCTTGTATACTGAGGTTAGATGCTGGGTCTGTGCATAAATGCCTGAAAACGCCTCGCAGATATCGAAGGCTGAGCTGTAACCAGAATAATCTTACCGGCATAACAGAAGGACTCAAAAAATGAATCAAAAAGCACTAATTACTTTAGAATATACAAAAATCGTTGAAAAACTTACCGAGTATGCATCTTCCCTCCTGGGCAAGGAACTTTGCAAGAATTTACTGCCCTCCTGTGACCTGGGCGAAATAAAGACTCTGCAGTCCCAGACTAAAGATGCACTGACTCGTCTTTTCCAAAAAGGAAATATTTCTTTTCACGGCGCCAAAGATATCCGGACTTCATTAAAACGTCTGGAGATTGGCAGCTCGCTGGGGATTGGTGAGCTCTTGCTAATCTGCGGATTGCTGGAAAACTGTGCCCGTGTAAAAGCCTATGGACGCCGGGACCAGGATGTACAGCCGGATTCTCTCGATCACCTGTTCACGGCACTTGAGCCGCTTACCAACCTTTCTGCTGAAATCAGGCGATGCATTGTATCAGAAGAAGAAATCAGCGACGATGCTTCTCCTGCCCTAAAGCAAATCCGCAGATCAATACGGGTTGCCAACGATCGGATCCACACTCAGCTGAACAGCATTGTTAACGGTGGCTCCCGGACCTATCTGCAGGATGCGGTAATCACAATGCGCAATGGCCGTTACTGTATTCCGGTCAAAGCTGAACACAAAGGCCATATCCCCGGTATGGTTCACGACCAGTCATCCAGCGGCTCCACTTTCTTCATTGAACCTATGGCCATCGTCAAACTGAATAATGATATCCGCGAGCTGGAATTAAAAGAAGCGGCTGAAATCGAAGTAATCCTGGCTAAATTAAGTGAACAAGCGGCGGAAAACAGAGACACCTTACAATACAATCTGGAGATTATGCGGGACCTTGATTTCATCTTCGCCCGAGGCTCCCTGGCGATGGAACACAATGCCGCCGAACCGGTATTTAATACTGACGGCCACATCAACCTGCGGCAGGCACGTCATCCTTTGATCGCCAAGAACATGGTCGTACCGATCAACATCCAACTGGGAATAGATTTTGACCTTTTAATCGTAACCGGTCCGAATACCGGCGGTAAAACCGTTTCCTTAAAAACAGCCGGTCTCCTGACCTTAATGGGTCAGGCCGGACTTCACATTCCAACCTTAGACCGTTCGGAATTATCAGTATTTACCGAAGTTTATGCTGATATCGGGGATGAACAGAGCATCGAGCAATCCTTAAGTACCTTCTCTTCACATATGAATAATGTGGTACAGTTTATTGCCAAAGCAGATGGAAAATCCCTTGTATTATTCGATGAATTAGGTGCCGGAACTGACCCTACGGAAGGTGCGGCACTTGCTATATCAATTCTGTCCTACCTGCATGACCAGGGTATCCGTACCATTGCAACGACCCATTACAGTGAACTGAAAGTCTATGCCCTTTCCACTCCCGGTGTAGAAAACGCCTGCTGTGAATTCGATGTAGAGACCTTACGCCCGACCTACCGCCTTTTAATCGGTATCCCGGGCAAAAGTAATGCATTTGCCATTTCAAGCAAACTTGGCCTTCCTGATTTCATTATAAACGATGCCAAAAAACACATCAGCGAAGAAGACGAATCTTTCGAAGATGTCATTTCTAATCTGGAAGCCAATCGAAAAACAATTGAAAAAGAAAAACTGGAAATCGAAAAACATCAGCAAGAAATAAAAGAACTGAAGCAAAAACTGGAAGGAAAATACGACCAGTTGAGCCAGCAAAGAGAGCGGCTTTTACAGGAAGCCCATGAAGAGGCCCATACCATCTTGCGCCAGGCCAAAGAAGAAGCCGATGAAACCATCCGCCGGATCAACAAACTGGGAAAAGCAAATGGTTCAATCAAAGAAATGGAGCAAGCCCGCCAAAAACTGCGGAGTAAGCTTTCAGACACCGAAAAGAAGATATCAATGAAAGCCAAACCCCGTACCGCCGGCTTAAAGCCCGGTGACCTTCACCTTGGTGATCTGGTCAAAATCGTCAGCATGAACTTAAAAGGCACGGTCAGCACCCTGCCGGATGCCAAAGGCTTTCTGTTCATACAAGCCGGCATCATCCGCACGAAAACTAATATTTCCGATTTGGTACTGATTGATGACCCAGTCATCAATTCGCCCATAATGCAGCGAACCGGCTCCGGCGCAGTAAAGATGCAAAAATCAGCCACCATTCGCAGTGAGATCAACCTGCTTGGCAAAACAGTCGATGAAGCAATTGCTGAACTGGATAAATATCTGGACGACGCATACCTGGCTCATCTACCCAGTGTCCGCGTTGTTCATGGAAAAGGTACCGGTGCGCTCAGAAAAGGCGTACACAATTATCTGAAACGACTAAAATACGTCTCCTCTTATCAGCTTGGTGAATTCGGTGAAGGAGATTCCGGTGTTACAATAGTAACATTCAAATAGTTACTATTCACAGCAACGCTGCAAATAAAAACTACGATATAAGGAGGATCTGCACATGGTAGCAAAACAGAAAATTCTAATTGTCGATGATGACAATAACATCGCAGAACTAATCGCACTTTATCTAACCAAAGAATGTTTCGACAGTAAGATTGTCAATGACGGAGAGGAGGCTTTAACCGCCTTTGACGAATTCTCTCCTGACCTGATCCTGTTGGATCTGATGCTTCCGGGTATGGACGGCTATCAGGTATGTCGGGAAATCCGTCACAAATCCAGTGTCCCCATTATCATGCTTTCAGCAAAAGGTGAAATCTTTGATAAGGTCCTGGGACTGGAATTAGGTGCCGACGACTATATGATCAAGCCCTTCGACTCTAAAGAACTGGTCGCTCGGGTAAAGGCTGTACTGCGCCGCTTCGAACCACCAAAACCAGCTCCCGCCCCCGCCACTGGAAAATTCGCAGAATACCCCAACCTGACCATTAACCTGACCAATTATTCAGTGGTATACTGTGGGCAAACAATTGATATGCCGCCAAAGGAGCTGGAACTTTTATACTTTCTGGCCGCTTCTCCTAATCAGGTATTCACCAGAGAGCAGCTCCTGGATCACATCTGGGGCTATGAATATATCGGTGATACCCGCACCGTAGACGTACATATCAAACGCTTGCGGGAAAAAGTAAAAGACCGTGATAACTGGAGCATCACCACTGTATGGGGAATCGGTTACAAATTCGAGGTTAAGTCCTGATGAAACACACTGTATATGTAAAATTTATAGCCGGCTATGTTCTTCTGGGCATCCTGGGCTTTTTCATTATCTCCACTTTGGGTTCGTCTTTACTGGAGCGCACTGTCATCCGCCAGGATGCCAATGCGCTTTATAAAGAGGCGACATCCATCGCTTCCAACGAAGCCGCTTCATACTTCAGACAGTACTCCTCTATCAACGACATGTACTCCAACCTGACAGCCCTTGCAGTCTATCAGGAGTCTACCATCTGCCTGATCAGTCCAGCCGGGAAGATTCTGGTCAATACCGATGCCCCCCTGGATACCGAGCACCCCGAAGTGCTGGAAGATTTTGACCCCGTTGCCTTCGGCAAAAATTATTATACCACCGATGGATTTTATGGCTACTTTTCCAAAGACACCTTAAGCGTCATGGTACCCATTACCCTCAACATGAACATTAAAGGCTATATCTCCATCCACCGCCCCCTTAATACGATTTATCTGGAGAGAGAACGACTTCTGCAAAACGTATACGTCTTGTTCCTGATTTTCTTCCTGCTCTCCTTATTAATCCTCGCCATTTTTACCTTCGTGGTCTATTACCCATTGAAAAAAATCACCTATGGTACCAATGAATATGCCGGCGGAAACCTGAAACACAACATCTTGGTCCAATCCGACGACGAAATGGGTTATCTGGCTGCCACGCTGAACTATATGTCCGATGAACTGGATCATTTCGGCGAATATCAACGCCAGTTTGTCTCCAATGTCTCTCATGACTTCCGCTCTCCGCTGACCTCCATCAAAGGATATATCGAAGCAATCCTGGACGGAACCATCCCTCCGGAGATGCAGGAGAAATACCTGAACATCGTACTCAATGAAACCGAGCGCCTCAACAAACTAACCCAAAGCTTACTCATTCTCGACAATTTCAACATCCACGAATCGATGCTGGATGTCACCACCTTTGATATTAACAAGATCATCAAAGACACTGCCGCCTCTTTTGGCGGTACCTGCTTAAAAAAGAATATCACCATTGAACTTCACCTGACTGCTGAGAAATTAAATGTCAGTGCTGATATTGGCAAGATCCAGCAAGTCCTTTACAATCTCATCGACAATGCCATCAAATTCAGCTCTGATCATTCAGCCATAAGCATCGAAACCCGAGAGCGGCCTGGCAAAGTATTCATCTCCGTTAAGGACAGGGGAACCGGTATCCCAAAAGCCAGTCTCAACAAAATCTGGGAGCGGTTCTACAAGTCTGACTACTCTCGGGGGAAAGACCGTAAAGGAACCGGGCTGGGGCTTGCTATTGTTAAGGAGATTATTAATGCTCATGGGCAAAATATCAATGTGATCAGTACGGAAAGCGTGGGCTCGGAATTTACATTTTCACTGGAGAAAGCCAAACGTTAGTATGATCTCCATAGTAGCAATGATTGTAGCAGTACTTTTCCTGGGCGGACGCGGCAGAAGACATGGGACATCTCACGAAAACGGGGCAACGCTCTGGCGCTAAGTTTTTCAAGCAATTTACTAGAAGGTATTCCTTACCCTTGCGCGTCGCCGTGAGAGGAACCCTGCTCTGCTGCCAGACGCTGCTCAGTAAGGTTCCTCTCTTGTCCCGGTTGCCTACTCCCCCATTCATACTTCGTCAACTGTCCCTCATTTTTCATCCCCTCAAACTCTCGCTGCCTTAATGCTTCATAAAGTACAATCGCCACCGAATTCCCCAAGTTCAAAGACCGTATCTCCTCCAACATCGGAATCCGAATCGCCGTATCCGGATGCTGCACTAAGATATCCTCCGGAATCCCAGCGCTCTCTTTTCCAAACATAATAAAGCAATCGTCTTCATATTCCACATCCGTATAAACTTGCTTCGCTTTAGTTGTTGCCATATAAATTTTGGCACCTGGGTTTTTATCAAGGAAATCAGCAAAGTCTATGTACCTGGTTACATCCAGATGCTCCCAGTAATCCATCCCTGCGCGCTTAATTTCCTTCTCATTCAAACGAAATCCTAATGGTTCAATTAAATGCAGCCTGGTTCCGGCAGCTACGCAGGTTCGCCCGATATTACCAGTATTAGCCGGAATCTCCGGCTCAAACAACACAATATTTAACTTTGCCATAATATCTCCTTACAACTATCCCATCACTTTATAAAGCTCGTCTGTCTGCGGTTTATCCAGATATCGGACATCCTCGCCATTGCGTAAAATACGGTCATTTCCAGATGTCGCTTTACCGATTACTGTTGCTTCAATGCCAGCTGCTTTCATCCCACGCACTAACCCGGCACCGTCATCTACGGCAATCATCATTGAGCCACTGGACATAATAAGATAAGGGTTTAAATTAAAAAATTCGCAGATTTCCACAGTTTCCTGACGGATTGGAATCTTACGGATATCCACATCAAGACCAACATTAGCTCCTGCTGCCATCTCCCACAAAGCACCAAAGACACCGCCTTCGGTAATATCATGCATTGCCGATACGCCAAATTCTTTCGCTGCTTTTGCATCCGGAACGACTGATAGATGCTCTCCAAATGCTTTTGCTGTCTGGATAAAATCGACTGAGAAAATGCCCCGCAGTTCATCCTCTTTTTCCTTTGCTAAAATCGCAGTGGCCTCTAAACCAATCCACTTACTGACCACTATATCTTGCCCGACTTTCATCTGCATGATTGTGAGTAATTCTTCTTTTTTGATTTTTCCTACACCCGTCACTGATATCAATGGCTGCTTTACTACATTGGTAATCTCCGTATGCCCGCCCAGGATTTCCATATGCAGACTGGCGCAGGTGTCTTCTGCGTCTTTCATAATCCGGCGCAGTTCTTCTTCCGGGGCAGTGTCCGGCAGCATTATTGTCAGCATCACTCCAACCGGCTCTGCTCCTGATGCTGCCAGGTCATTGGCGGTAATGTGGATGCAGTGACTGCCTAAGTCTTTAGCGGTTCCTGTAATTGGGTCGGAAGATAAGGTGAAAACTTCGCCTTCTTCCAGGGCTAACACAGCACAGTCCTGCCCAAGGGCAGGACCTATCAGAACTTCATCCCTTCTATGGTTAATTTGTTTTAATACGGAGCGCATCAATACACTCTCCGATAATTTACCTATTTTCATTTATCTCCGTTCCTTTGTCACTCTCAAAGTAGAATCTTTCTTTTCAGCCGTACTGTACACTGGTGTCTTGTCCGGCTGAAAAGACACTAGTGTGACTCACACTAGTGCACTGACACGTTGATGTTTAGCCGTAATTGTTGATAGCTGAATAAGCTGCATCCAAATCATTCTTTTCAATTGCGTCATAGATGGCACTCTTTGCCTCGCTGCTGTCGGTAACGGTTCCGACTGCATATTTAGTTGGCTGCATTTGATAAGTGCTGTCATTGACCTGGGTTCTTGTTTCTTCGCCGTTTTCAGTGACGACTTTCCAAAGTTTGGCTACATATCCTGTGTAAGGTGCATCTGTTTGTTCAATGCTGCCGAAAGGCTCGTCCGAAGCTGTCAGTTCCACCGTGGGCGGGGTGGTTTCCACCGTTTCACTTTCATATACTACTTCCCGTCCCTCTGGGCGGTATTCTTTTCCATAAACTGTGAAACCAACTTCGCCTCCATCTGTATATGCTTCAATATAAATCGGATTCTCCAGGTTGTTCTTAAATTTAAGATCTTTGGCACCCTCAGAGATGGCAGCATCCATCGATGGCTTTACATATTTAACGATCATCGAGTGATTCTCGCGTTCTGTCACGTCAAGTTCCGACCGCAGCAACGCCAGATAAAGTGTCGTGGAAACCTGGCAGATTCCACCGCCAAATGATTCTACTACCGTTCCGTTGGCATATGATGTACCCAGAACGTACCCATTTGCTTCACTGAAAGGTACCATTGCATCACATACGGAATATTCTTCTCCGGGGAACAACACGATTCCATCTAATTTAGCCGTTCCATTCCGGATATTCTGAGCGCGGTTCTGGCTGCTTGACGAATAATCAGTAGTAGCTGTACTCAGTACATCCTGAATCTGGTATAAGCCTGTCGCATTGTGCTCTGCTTCTTTGTATTCTGCGACAAGTTCGACTTCACCGACACCCTCACGCCAAAGCCTGGTCAGATACTCTTTTACCAGGGCAACTGATTCATCCAGATTCAAGGTGATTCCAATCTGCTCCTTTACGATAACAAACTCACCATCTTCTTTATACATCGTTGCATTTGCCGGTTCACAGTCAAATGGCAGACAGCGTTCGGCCAACACCTTCTCGGTCTTGCCGGTGTCTACATCATATTGCAGTTCCAGTCTGACTGGTTCCTTCTGCAGATCTTCCCCGGCTTTATAGCGCTTAATGACATTCCCTGTTTGCCCAAAAGCAAGTGCCCGCTCTACTGCCCTGTCATCCTGCCAACAAAGTCCCAGTTCACCTGCCGTTGCATTAACAACATTATCGCCTGCATGCAATTGAATATTGTATCCCTGAACCCCTTTCAGGGATTTTTCGACTTCTGCTATAGCTTGTTCTTTCGTCATATCAGACACATCAATACTGTCTAAGAATACGCCTTTTTTTATTTTTTGTGTTTTTTCAGCCGTATCTGTTCTTTCAGCCTCATTTGTTTTTTCGGTCTCGTCTTTCTTTTCTTCTGCGTATACTTCAATATGAAAACACATTGTCATACAGAAAAAGAGAAGTATTATGCCGAATACCGTAATATCTCTTTTTTTCATTAAAGTCCTCTTTAAAACCTTTTTTAAAGCAACTCATCAAGGTGTTTCTACCTTTAAGAAACAGCTTGAAATACCATCGGTATAACCATTGAAATAATCAGTATGGCGGCAATAGCACCAGCGATAATTTTTTTCATTTTCGGAGTCATCATAATAATCACCTCTTGATCCGTAACTGTTCAGTACCTTCACAATTACACGCTACGCGATGCACAGAACTGACGCAAATACATCAGTTCGCGCTGTATGTCTCGGGATATTCATGCATAAACGCATGAACGCGCCTCGCGGGATACTGCCTACCGAATAGTTACCTTGATCCTTCCATGTTCTAATATAATACGGTCAATCAGTCTTGACGCTTCATTCTTGGTCAGACTGTCAATCTGTACGTTAAGTTCTATTCTATGATATTTCAGTAAATCGTTCAAGTAAACTTTTTGTGACATTGTAATCGGTCCTTGTTTCTTCACCTTGCGAACCAAAGGCCTGGTCTTAAATATACCCGGGTTAGTGCCGGCAAAATCCTTTCGCAGATGCTGATACAGTTCATGGGCTGCTGCTGCATCAGCACTGGCACGATGAGCGGTCCCGGAAGCAATGCCATAATAACTGCACAATGCACCTAAGCGCCTGCTTTCCAGATGCTTAAGAACATTTCTGGCAATCCATAAGGTATCAACACCATCCCGTTCATAGGTTAAACCCATGTTTACCACCTTGTGTTTCACAAAACTGTAATCGAATAAAATGTTATGTCCCAGCAGCGGAAGCTCTTCTGAGAACTCCAGAAACTGGTTGATGGCGGCATCCCCAGACATACCCCCCGTCGCCATTTCGCTGGTAATTCCGGTTAGTCTCTCAATTCGCACAGGAATCTGCATCTGTGGGTTTACCAGGGTGCTGAACACCTCTGTCACCTGATGATCCTTCACCTTTACTGCTCCTATTTCGATGATCCGATCCATCTTCGGATGCAAACCCGTCGTTTCCAAATCCAATGCAATATATGAATCCATAAATTCCTCCGTTATTTCTTACAATACGCCTGTAGAAAACATTCTTCACATTTGGGGTTTCTGGCAAAACAGATCTGCCGACCAAAGGAGATAATCTGGATGTTATATAGGATCCAGTGTTCCTTAGGCAATACTCTCATCAAATCGTATTCAATCTTTTCCGGGTCTTCTTCTTTGGTAAGACCTAACCGTTTGGAAATACGCTTCACATGTGTATCCACTACGATGCTGGGTTCATGAAAGATATTTCCCCGAATCACATTAGCCGTTTTACGGCCAACCCCTGGCAGGTCAACTAAAGCACCCAGATCAGACGGTACCTCACCGCCATAATCCTGCATGATCCTCTGGGCACAGCCAATAATATTCTTTGCTTTATTATGATAGAATCCGGTTGACCTGATATCCTGCTCCAGTTCTTTTAAATCCGCATCGGCGAATGCCTGCATATCAGGATATTTTTTGAACAACTCTGCCGTCACTATATTGACACGGGCATCTGTGCACTGAGCACTCAGCATCGTCGCAACCAGCAGTTGTCCAGGATTCTCATGATTAAGATAACACTTATATTCCCTGGTATATACAGCGTCCAGTTTGTCCAGGATTTCCTGTGTTCTTTTCGCAATTCGTTGGACCATTTTACACCTCATTCTCTACTGTGCAGGTAAATGCACTATTTGTCAATACATCACGTCTTCTGTAATCAAAAAGTATCATATCTGGTATATCTTTTGTAACAGGAGTTGTCTCAATCTTATTTAAATTGTAATAAAATATTTCAATATGGGTCATTTTACTCATCTGACGCTCATCGTATTCCTCATATCCCTGCAGATAACGGCAGGACTCCTTTTCCCGCTGATAAAAGGCCCGTATCCGCTGTTTATATTCCCGTTGATCTGGTGCCCAATCCGGCCGTTTCTTTAATTTCTCTCTGGCATACAAGTCAAATAGCATTAATTCCTGCATGTATGGTATGCAGATTCCTTTCACCGCCGCCAAAAACTCCCAAAGGATGTCATATCGGCGCATCCGCGTATGAGAAATATCCAAATACCCTTTTTCTTCATAGAATTTAGCCAATGCTTCATAAAAAGAAAAAGGCGATGGGAAAAATAATACTGCTGCCTGCATTGTCTTTCCAAACTGGCCACTGTTGTAATACACTTCTACCATATCTTCTATACCCTTTAGCTTCAGAATGTCTTCGTATGAAAGCCACTGAGTCTGTAAAACTTCATACGGCTCTTTGAACTGGCAGATACAGCCATATTCCTGGGCATGAGCCTCCATATAAGAGCCCTTTAGTACTTTCAAAAACCCCAGCTGCAGCTGTTGCGGCTGAAGTTGATATACGGTATCAAAAGATTTCCCAAAACTCTTATAATCCTCATAAGGCAGCCCGGCTATCAAATCAAGATGCTGGTGAATATTTCTCCCTTCGCTGACCGCAACTACATTCCGGGATACTTCTTCAAAATCCATCGTGCGCTTAATCTCAGCTAACGTATTCGGGTTCAGCGACTGCACACCAATCTCCAACTGCACCAACCCTGAGCGCAGAGAATTCAAAAGGGCAATTTCCTCATCCCGCAGCAGATCAGACGCAATTTCAAAATGAAAATTAGTAATTCCATTATCATGTTCTTTGATATAAGACCAGATTTCCATAGCATGGGTATGACTGCAGTTAAAAGTTCGATCAACAAATTTCACCTGCTGTACATTATGGTCCAAAAAGAACTGAAGCTCCCCTTTCACCAGTTCTAAACTGCGAAACCGCAGTGTTTTATCAATCGAAGAAAGGCAGTAGCTGCAGGAAAACGGGCATCCCCGGCTGCTTTCATAATATATGATCCGATGCTCAAAGTCCGTTAAATCCTTATATGAAAAAGGAACCGTACTCAAATCCAGCACCGCCCGATCCGAATTCTCTATAGTCTTACCTTCACCGTTACACCAGGTAATGCCCTGAATCTGTGAAAGGCTAACCGTCTGACCTACATAGTACTGCACCAGTTCCAAAAATGTCGCTTCGCCTTCCCCCCGCATAACTCCCTTTAAAAATGGGCATTCCCGCAGAACAGTTCCGGCATCATATGACACCTCCGGGCCCCCCAGCCAGATGTGGATACCGGGCAGGAGCTTATGAAGCTCCGCTGCTAACTCCCTGATCAGCGATACATTCCAGATATAACAGGAAAAGCAAAGCACATCCGGCTTCTTACGATAGATGCCCTTTAATATCTCATCTTTACTCTGATTAATCGTATATTCTTTTAATGACAGGAATTCTTCATACTCTCCGGCATACGCATATAAGCTGTACACCGCCGGATTAGAATGAATATATTTTGAATTCACAGCCGTCAACATGATTTTCATAATCGGGACTTCCTCTTTTTCGGGTACTCATCTGGAATAATAATACGCCTTTTCTGGACAGACAGCTGTGCCGTCCTACCGTAAAAGGCGTATTTATAATCTCACCAACTAGTGTAACCCACATTAATTAACTAATATGTTTTGCGCAGGATTATGCATCCAGTGGATGTGCATCGGTCAATTTTTTGATAATTGTTTTTGCTTTCTCACTGTTATCTGCACTTTCCATCATCAGTGCAATCGCTTCTGCAATCTTATCCATATCTGCTTCATTCAATCCCCTGGCTGTAACAGCTGCAGTTCCAAGGCGTACACCGCTGGTTACATTTGCCGAACGAGGGTCATTGGGGATTGTGTTCTTATTACATGTAATATTAGCCTGATCCAAAAGATTCTCCATATCTTTTCCAGTGATATCGGTATCTTTTAAGTCAACCAACATAAGGTGGTTATCAGTTCCGCCAGAGACAATTCTTACGCCTCTCTTCAGCAGTCCATCACAAAGTGCCTTTGCATTCTTTACAATATTTTCCTGATAAACTTTATATTCTGGCTGCAGTGCCTCTTTGAAGCAAATAGCTTTTGCCGCGATCACATGCATCAGCGGGCCACCCTGAATTCCAGGGAATAAAGCTTTATTCAGCTTCAGTTCGTCTGCTATCGCATTAGAACTCATAATCATTCCGCCCCTTGGTCCACGCAGCGTCTTATGGGTTGTCGTAGTTGTGATATGCGCATATGGAATTGGGCTTGGATGCTGTCCGGCTGCTACCAAACCGGCGATATGTGCGATATCTGCCATCAGGTATGCCCCAACTTCATCAGCAATTTCACGAAAACGCTTAAAATCAATCGTTCTGGCGTAAGCACTTGCTCCTGCTACAATCATTTTCGGTTTGCACTCTAATGCAATTTCTCTTACCCTATCGTAATCAATAAACCCATCATCGTTCACACCATAAGGAACAATATTATAATAAGCGCCGGATAAATTCGCCTTACTTCCGTGAGACAGATGTCCACCGTGAGCAAGCTTCATACCCATTACCGTATCTCCCGGCTTTAATACCGCAAAAAAAACAGTCATATTTGCCTGTGCACCAGAATGCGGCTGAACATTAGCATATTCGCAGCCAAACAGTTCTTTCGCTCTTTCAATCGCAAGAGCTTCAATAACGTCAACACATTCACACCCACCATAGTAACGTTTTCCCGGGTATCCTTCAGCATATTTGTTGGTTAAAGGACTTCCTGTTGCTGCCATAACGGCTTTGCTGACCCAGTTCTCAGACGCTATCAATTCGATATGGGAATCCTGACGTTCAATCTCTTCTTTGATCGCACCAGCAATTTCCGGATCCATTACTTCTATTTCATGAAATTCGTACATGACTTTCCTCCTTGGCTAAAAGCTATATCTTTACACATTATACGAGAATATTTTACAATTTTCAATTGTAATTTATAACAATTTATCCATTTAGCAACCCGCTGTCCGTGTAAATTATTACAGTTCAGTCTTTTGACTTAACCGCAATAGTTTGGCTATGGAGCGTTACCCCATTTACGTGTGTAACTGTAAATTGTTCTAATTCCAGTTTTTCCTTTACGTCAGCCACAAAATCTGGTTTAATTTAATAAGAAGAATTAAACAATTGTTAGGAGGATCGGATATGTTGAATTTTGAATTATTTACCCCCACAAAAGTGGTCTTTGGCAAGAACACCGAAAGCCAGGTGGGGGAATTGATACAGACACAAAACTGTAAGAAAGTTTTAATCCATTACGGTGGCAGCAGTGCCAAAAGGAGCGGTTTGCTGGATCGCATCTGTGACACTCTTGATGCCGCCGGCATCGATTACATAACATTAGGAGGGGTAGTCCCCAACCCTCGCCTTTCAAAGGTACAAGAAGGAATCGATTTATGCCTGAAACAAAATGTGGATTTTATACTAGCAGTTGGCGGCGGCAGTGTAATTGACTCTTCCAAAGCAATTGGTTATGGTGTTGCCGGTGGCGGAAATGTCTGGGACTTTTTCGAAAAGACCCGCAACATCACCGGCTGCCTGCCCATTGGCTGTATCCTGACAATTGCTGCCGCAGGAAGTGAAACAAGCAACTCTTGCGTCATCACCAATGAAGACGGCTGGCTAAAAAGAGGTTCTAAAAGTGACCTGGGTCGCTGCCGCTTTGCCATCATGAATCCCGAGCTTACCTACACCCTCCCAAAATATCAGACTGCCAGCGGTTGTGTAGATATTCTGATGCATACTCTGGAACGTTATTTTAACAACGAAACCATGGAATTGACCGACCAGCTCAGCGAAGCACTGATACGTACTGTGATCAAGAATTCCAAAATCCTGATGTCCCAACCGGAAAATTACCATGCCCGGGCAGAGGTAATGTGGGCCGGCAGCCTTTCCCACAATGGTTTATTAGGCTGTGGAACCGACGGAGGTGACTGGGCCTCTCATCAGTTGGAACATGAATTAGGGGGGATGTTTGACGTTGCTCATGGTGCAGGCTTGTCGGCTGTTTGGGGGAGTTGGGCGCGTTATGTCTATAAATGTAACGTGGAACGGTTTGCTCAGTTTGCTGCTAAGGTCTTTGATATTCCATGTGGCAGTGATCTGGAGGCGGCGGCTTTGCAAGGTATTGAAGCGATGGAGAACTTCTTTCGGCTGATTGAAATGCCAACCAGCATTGCCGAACTGGGGGTTAACTTGACTGATAAGCAGATTGATGATCTGGCATATAAATGCAGCTATAAGAATACGCGGACAGTTGGGGTTATAAAGCCGCTTAAGTTGGAGGATATGGCTAATATTTATCGGATGGCACGGTAAGAGTGTGTTGAAGGACGGACGCAGCAGAGGGACATACGATATCTCACTTTCCCCATTAAATAGAGTACTCTCGGAAACTTCCGAGAGTACTCTATTACCACTCATTAACTGCTTTTTGCAGTCCTTCAAAGAATTGCCCCAAATGCACTCCATCGACAATACCATGATGAGCCAGCAGTGAAACCGGCATGGTAATCTTTTCGCCCTCCTTTATATATTTCCCCCACGATATCCGGGGATTACTGTCTGCCGGTATCGGTGTTGCCTGGATTAATGAAGTATATCTGATCCAGGGAATACACGATATAAAAAAATAGCTCTCCACTTCTTCTGGGTCATCTTCGATGTTACCATTATCCCTTGCCGCATTCTGCCTTTGCTGGGCATACGGTAAAAAAGTCTCGATATCCTGCCTGCAATTCAGCGGACAATACGCAAATGTACCATCCTCTTTCATCACCGTATGTGAGGTCATGCAACAGTCATACTCTGCAATCTCATCCCCACGAATTCTTCTTCGAAGCTCCGGTACGTCATTGGCGGCTTTTGCTGCCAGATATAAAAAGGATAGAAAAAATGGCATCCCACTTTGTTTTATCTCATTATAAAAATGTGTGATGTCTATCATGACCGTTACTCCTACATATGGATAACCAATATCTCGAAAATAATCAAAATGTTTTTTTCTTTCATACGACTTCATATCAAGCATCTTATAGTCCGCCATCATACCTGCCTCTCCACCAGACCTATAAAAGGCTGGTAACAATTCCTGTGATCAATTTCTTAAATTGTTCCGCCACCCGATCAGCTGTCTCTTGTACTTCTGCATGGCTTAATGGCTGGAATGACATCCCCGATCCCAGATTGGTAATGCAAGAGATACCACACACCTTAAGTCCCATATGGTTGGCAGCCATCGCTTCACACGCGGTACTCATTCCCGCTGCATCGCCGCCCAGGGTACGGCACATCTTGATCTCACTTGGGGTCTCATAATCGGGTCCGGTAAATTGCATATAAACACCTTCTTGCAGCTTAATTCCCAGTCCATCAGCAACTTCTTTGATCTGTTCCCTTAATTCCCGATTGTAGATATCACTCATATCCGGAAACCGCACCCC
>Ga0153922_1000248_pt1 | contig 22557 bp, 15 predicted proteins | sample TSNJ006MetaG_FD_104723 | JGI IMG/M metagenome (GOLD analysis project Ga0153922, IMG submission 104723) | Attine ant fungus gardens microbial communities from New Jersey, USA - TSNJ006 MetaG | ecosystem: Host-associated > Fungi > Mycelium > Unclassified | place: USA: New Jersey, Brendon T. Byrne... | reverse complement strand
CCCAAAGAATTAACCAGATGCTTGCCCCAAATTGCATAAATCCATAAAATCAGAATATTAAATCTTTGCCAAATATTGAATTTTCAAGGTGCATAGGTCTTTTCTATGTGCGAAGCTTTAGTTCATTACTTATAATATTATGCGCTCTTATCAAATTGTGAATTATACAAATCGGCATAAAAGTCGCCCTTGGACAGCAGTTCCTTATGATTACCCTGTTCTACAATATCCCCGTCTTTCATCACCAATATTAAATCGGCATCTTTAATTGTTGAAAGGCGATGGGCAATAATAAAGCTGGTGCGTCCTTTCATCAGGTTATCCATCGCTCTTTGGATACGCACTTCCGTACGGGTATCTACTGAACTGGTTGCCTCATCAAGAATCAAAATCTTGGGGTCCGCCAGTATTGCTCTTGCAATCGTTAGCAGCTGCTTTTGTCCCTGAGATATATTGGACGTCTCTTCATCGAGAATCATGTTATAGCCATCAGGCAGGGTTTTGACAAAGTGATGTACATATGCGGCATCTGCTGCTGCCTTAACCTCTTCATCTGTGGCATCTAGCCTGCCATATTTTATATTGTCTTTAATGGTGCCATTGAACAACCAGGTATCTTGTAGAACCATCCCAAACATTTCCCGTAATTCACTTCGATTAAAGTCTTTAATGTTATGACCATCGACTAAAATTGCGCCGGAATTGACATCATAGAAACGCATTAACAGTTTAACCATTGTTGTTTTTCCTGCGCCGGTAGGTCCGACAATAGCAATCTTTTGTCCCGGCTCTACCAATGCATTAAAATCATTAATAATGATACGCTCGGGCTTATAACCAAATTTAACATGGTCAAATTCTACCCGTCCCTCTAATCCCTCTATAGATACAGGGTTTTCTACCGTTTGGCTTTCTTCGTCTTTGTCTAAAAACGCAAATATTCTCTCCGCAGCAGCTGCTGTCTGCTGAAGCATATTTGCCACCTGGGTCAGCTGGGTTATGGGTTGGGTAAAGTTTCTGACATACTGTATAAATGACTGAATCTGACCAACTTCAATAACCTGCCTTGCGGCATAATAACCACCGAGTATAGCTACCATGACATATCCTAAGTTACCTACGAATTGCATGACCGGCTGCATCAGACCAGAGAAGAACTGGGACTTCCACGCAGATTCATAGAGTTTATGATTAACTTTATCAAATTCTCTTGTTACATCGCCTTCTTTATTAAAGGCTTTAACAATTGTATGGCCGCTGTACACTTCTTCTACCTGTCCATTGACATTTCCCAGATATGATTGCTGATCTCTAAAATATTTTTGAGAATGCTTTACAATATTCAAAATAATAACCATCGATACAGGTATAATGAGGACTGCAACAATTGTCATCGTCACACTGATTCTCAGCATCATAATCAATACCCCGATAATGGTTGCTGTTGATGTAATCAATTGTGTGACACTCTGATTTAAGCTTTGACTTAAAGTATCTACATCATTGGTAACGATTGATAAAATTTCACCATGGGTCTGACCATCAAAATAATTCATTGGCATTCTATGGAATTTATCAGTAATATCCTTACGCATCCGGTAGGTCGTCTGCTGGGAGATCTGGGTCATAGCTATCCCTTGGATAAATGAGAAGATTGCACTTACTGCATAAAGTGTAATCAGTGTCAACAATATTGTCCCGATTGCGCCAAAATCTATGCCGCTGCCACCGGTGACTTTACTGATTAAGCCATTGAAAATCTCTGTTGTCGCATTACCTAATATCGTCGGTCCGATAATTGAAAAGACCGTACTTACTATTGCACAAATAACAACCATAGCAAACAAAATTTTATAGCCTGACATATAGGTCAGTAATTTCCGGATTGTTCCTTTGAAGTTTTTCGCTTTTTCACCACTGCCCATTCCCGGTCCATGCCCCATAGGTCCCCTGCGTCTTCCAGGCGCTCTGCTTTCTCTGCTCATCTACAGGTCCTCCTTTTTGGTTTTTAACTCTTCTTCTGAGAGCTGGCTGGTTGCTATTTGCCGGTAAACATCACAGGAAGCCAACAGTTCACTATGAGTCCCTTTTCCAACAACTTTCCCGTCATCTAATACAACAATTTGTTCCGCATGTAAAATAGTACTTATCCTTTGAGCCACAATCATTACCGTGCTATCTGCCGTTTCTTCTTTCAGAGCCTTTCTCAAGGCAACATCTGTCTGATAGTCCAAAGCCGAAAAACTATCATCGAAAATATATATTTCCGGATTTTTAGCTATTGCTCTGGCTATGGATAAGCGCTGCTTCTGTCCGCCGGATATATTAGTACCGCCCTGGGCGATTTCCGATTCATATTTATCAGATTTTTCCTCAATAAAGGATTTGGCCTGGGCAATCCTGGCCGCACGTTCCATTGCTTCCTGACTTATATTTTCATCACTATATTTAATATTACTTTCTATCGTCCCCGAAAACAATATTCCTTTTTGGGGAATATAGCCAATGCGATCCCTTAATGCTTCACTGGATACCTTCCTTACATCACAGCCATCAACCAAAACACAGCCTTCGGTAACATCGAAAAATCGCGGGATTAAATTCACCAATGTAGATTTCCCGCTTCCGGTACTTCCGATGAAAGCTGTGGTTTCACCTGGTTTTGCCACAAAACTAATATCACTTAATACATCTTCATCAGCACCCGGATATTTAAAGGAAACATTCTTAAATTCAACAACACCCTTTTGATTCTTCACAAAACTTTCCGGATTCTTCACATCGTTAATACTTAGCTCGGTCATTAAGATTTCATCGATACGGCCTGCTGATACAGAAGCTCTCGGCAACATGATTGAAACCATGGAAAGCATCAGGAAGGACATGATAATCATCATTGCATATTGTATAAATGCCATCAAATCCCCTACTTGCATCGTCCCTCCGTCAATATAGCCGGCAGCAACCCAGACAATAAGAACTGTGACCAAATTCATAATCAGCATCATCATAGGCATCATACAAGACATCACGCGATTAACAAATAACTGATTCTTTTTTAAATTGGTATTCGCTATATCAAATCTTTTTTTCTCATGCTCTTCGGTACTAAAAGCCCTGATTACAGGCAATCCGGTAAGTATTTCACGGGTAACCAGATTGATTTTATCAACCAGTTTCTGCATCAGCTTAAACTTAGGCATCACCGTTGTAAACAAAAGCAACACTACCAAAAGAATCACACCTACACCAACAGCCAATACCCAGCCCATATCTACATTGGTACTCAGTACCTTAAAAATACCGCCGATAGCCAGCACCGGCGAGTAGAGAAGCATTCTCAGCATCATAACCACTAGCATCTGCACCTGCTGAATATCATTAGTGCTTCGGGTGATTAAAGAAGCTGTTGAAAATTGATTATATTCAGCATTAGAGAAGGCCATTACCTTATGGAACACTTTACTTCTTAATTCCTGACTTAAGCTGGCGGCGATTCGGGAAGCCATATATGCCACTGCAATGGATACTATAGCTGCTAAGAGTGCTAATCCAATCATCTTCGCCCCAGCCACTAAAATATATCTGTTTTGGATGGATTCTAAATTAATACCAATAGTCTCATATTCATCTACCGTGAAAGCAAAGGCTACTTGTTCCGTCATGGTTTCCGGCATATCCGCCATTGCTGTTTTAATCTCATTAAGCATCATTTTCATTTGCGCTTCGGGAAGCATCGAAAATAAAGCAAATATATCTATATTTTCATCCTCATCTACTGCTGCCATTTGAAGTAATTCCTGGGGAAAATTCTCCAGCAACTGTTCTTTCATAGTCTGCATATCCTCACTGTCATTACTCAGACTGTAGGTCAGCATCATCGGAACTTGCAAAATATCCCTTAAGGTGTCTTTATCATCTTCATTATTTAATATATAAATGCCCTCGCCCGCGTTGTCAAGCATTGATTCATCAATCAATTCACGGTCATCAGGAATATCTTCCGGCGAAGTCACCAATGTATAGGCATCTAGTACCAGCGCTTCTTCACTTCCATCTAAAAATAGTAGAAGCTTATTTAATTCACTTTCTCGAATTGCTTCCGGCACCGGACTTTCCAGGCCACTCTTTTGAATACCCACATTAACAATATCGGAAGTGTACCCCGGCATTGTGAGTTCGCAATACGCCTGTAAAATCAAAAAAATAAAAATAACCAATATTTGTAATGAATATTTTTTCAAATATTTGAATAGTTTACTCATGCTGTCTTATTTCCTTTCCTTCCCCAAATTTACAAACTACTGATTAGTATACTACTCTATTTAAAGAAGTCAAGATATTAAATAAAAGTTTAATATAACTTTTATTTAATACGAAACAGAAACAAGAGGAGATCCATCAAAGACTTTTTGATCTCCTCTTGCTTCTATGATTTTATCTTCTCCAATCGCTCAAATACAGGCATGCTTTCCAGTGTTACTTCCACTTCGATTTGGGTTCCTCCAGTGAATATCTTACCACTCTCTATTTCCTTCCACCTATCATTTGCCGGAAGATAGATTTCTCTTTTCTTCTCCCCCGGATATAAGATTGGGGCAACAAGATATTTATCTCCATACATATATTCTTCTGTTACTTCCCAGCATTGACTATCTTTCGGAAATTGATAGAATAAGGTTCGCATAACAGGCGTTCCTTTTTGATGCGCTTCTTCCATCAAGCGTCTTGTGTAACCTCTTAGATTCTCTCTTATCTTCATATATTTCACACATATCTCATATACCTCTTCACCATAGCTCCACACTTCATTAGCTGCCCCGGAACAACACGAGGCACCTCCACCAACACCGTATTGCGGCTGTCTTGGCTCCCTGTCTCCGTGAAGCCGCATGACCGGACAAAACGCCGCCCATTGAAACCATCGCACGAACAATTCCCTAAATTCTTCATCATCGGGATTACCGCCATGAAACCCCCCAATATCTGTTGTCCACCACGGAATCCCCGCAATACCCATATTTAATCCTGCTGCCAATTGGTTTCTCATACTCTCAAAGCTAGAGGCAATATCTCCCGACCATACTAGCGCTCCATACTTTTGGCTTCCAGCCCAGGCGCATCTCAATAAATTAACAATATTTTTCTGCCCCGCTGCCGCCATGCCTTCATAAAATGTTTTTGCGTGTTCAAGTGGATAGATATTACCAACCTCTAAATCTGTTCCTCGATAATAACGATAATTATCAAAATCATAGGCAGAATATTCTGGTTCTGACTCATCTAGCCAAAATACCTTGATGCCCAATTCATAGTAGTTCTTTCTCACTTTCTCCCATAAATACCTCCTTGCACCTGGATTGGTTGCATCATAATGAATAGTTGCACCCTGAAAATCAAGTCCAACACGAAAGCCCCGCTCGGTGCGTATCAGATATCCTTTTTCAAGCATTTCTTCATAGTTTTCACTGGTTTTATCCACCGTTGGCCAAATAGAAACCATAAGTTCAATATTCATTTCCTTCAGCTCTCTAATCATGCCCTCCGGATCTGGCCAGTATCCAGAATCAAATTTCCACTCTCCTTGTTTCGGCCAATGAAAGAAATCAATGACCATCACATCAACACGAAGATTTCGCCTTTTATATTCTCTGGCAACCGCCAATAATTCCTCCTGTGTCTGATACCGCAGTTTGCACTGCCAAAAACCAAGCCCATATTCCGGCATCATCGGCACTTTTCCTGTCACATCCGCATATGCTTCTTCAATTTCGGAGGGAGTATCTCCGGCAACCACCCAGTAATCCAGAGATTTCGTAGAATTAGCTTCAAAGCTCATGATATTCTTTCCAAAAATCGCCCTTCCGACACCGGGATTGTTCCATAATAACCCATACCCCAGCGAAGAAAGCATAAATGGTACACTGGCCTGAGAATTGCGATGTGCCAGCTCCAAATCCAAACCTTTCAAGTCCAAGTATGGCTGCTGATACTGACCCATTCCATATATTTTTTCCTGCGCATCCAGTGATTCAAAACGCATGGTCAAATGATAATCTCCACCGATATTCGGTCTGAATTCCCTGGCTTCAATTTCCAGGGCACTGCACTTTTCGCTTAATAAATCTTTTCTATTTCTACAATATTCTTCTAATAGTACTTTCCCATTATTGTTACTAATCGTAATTTTCCCGGTTTTAGAAATAGTTGCTTTTATTTTCCCATTGCAAATACTGGCACCTGATTCCTCTTGATGAATGGAAACCCTTTTCTCTCTCTGTTTTATAAGAGCCCACGGCTCCACAGGCATTTCACAATTTTTTGTTGCGCGGATTCGGATAGCATTCTCTCCCCAGGGTTCAATCCAAACCTCCTCTGCGTCGTAGTGATATATGAGTTTGTCTTGCTCTATTTTAATCATCAATTCACCTATTATCCTTTCACTGCACCGCTAGTCATACCGGTAATAATGTACTTCTGCATAAATATAAAGATTAAAGCTACCGGTATAATAGTCACAATTGCAAACGCTGACAGATAGCTCCATTTTGTTCCATATTGACCCATAAAATTGAATATACCCGCTGTAATTGGACGCTTTTGCTGGTCTATGATAAAGGTCATTCCATACGCCAAATCTCCCCATGCATACAAGAAAGAGAAGATCGCACATACAATTACACCAGGCTTTGCTATCGGAATCAACACCCGCATAAATGCGGTAAACTTATTACAACCATCAATATAAGCTGCTTCTTCCATTTCTTTAGGTATGGAAGCAAAATAATTTCTTAAAATCAAAACAGAAAATGGAATTCCAATGGTAGCATCCGCTAAAATAGCTGACCACACGGTGTTGTATAAATGCAAATTTTTAAACATGATAAATAGTGGCGTCAATAGCACTGAAACCGGCAGCATCTGGGTTACCAAAAATACAAGGACAACTGACTTTCTCCCTTTAAAATGATATTTTGCAATTCCATAGGAGGCCGGAACGGCAAGAATAACTGCAATCACCATCGCTCCTATAGAGATAATCAAGCTATTACCAAAGGATTGAAACATATTGAAATCGCCGCTTTCAAGCTGTGCTGCGTAAGACTTCAAATTTAATACTTCAGGCCAAAAGGTGGGTGGAATCTGAAATATTTCTTTTTCTGTTTTGATAGATGTCACAAACATCCAGTACAAAGGAAACAACAAAATGCATAAAAGCAATATAGCAATAACACAATACAGAACATTATTTCTTTTAGATAAACTGACTTCTGGACCCATTATGCTTCCTCCTCTGAATAAGTAAATTTCAAGTAGAAAAGACTCACGAAGAATAAAATAACAAAAAGAATATTGGCAACGGCTGCACCTTTGCTGTACTTAAACATTTCAAATGATAGTTTGTAAGAATAAGTAGATAGCATCTGTGTTGAATTAACCGGTCCGCCACTTGTCATAACATAAACTAAATCATACACTTTGAATGTATAAATAAAGCCTAATATTAACACCGTTTCTATCGTTGGTCTTAACAATGGAAGTGTGATTTTCCGAAATGCCTGAAACTTGTTTGCACCGTCTATCGAAGCACTTTCATATAACTCTGTTGGTATTGTAGATAATCCCGTAGAAATCAATATCATATTAAATGGAATACCAATCCAGATATTTGCAAAAATCACCGCCGGCATTGCAGTCGCTGTATTCGTAAGCCAGTCTATGTTCTCTGTGATGAGTCCTAAGCCTTTGAGAAAATAATTGATGATTCCCACATCTGTACCAAACATGAATTTGAAAATAAGACCTGTCACCGTAATTGGTATCATCCAAGGCATCATAAGCAGCCCTCTTATAGGCTTTGAAATCGCAAATTTTTTATTGAAAAAGACAGCCAGGGCAAATCCAATGATAAACTGGAAAACCAGACATGCAACTGTAAATATTAATGTGTTCCATAAAGACGTTGTCAATATATTGTCCTGTTTAAAAAGCTCGATATAATTTCTTAGTCCGACAAACTCTTTTACATCACTAAGTAATGTCTTTACGGTCACATCCTGAAAGCTTAATATAAAATTACTTATGATCGGATATCCCACAAAAATAATCATGTATAGTAATGCCGGTAAGACAAAGAAAATACCGACATTATCGTATTTAAAAAATTTTTTAACTCTATTCATTATGTCTCCCCTTTATGATAAAAGGCGAGAGGCTCACACTAGCACTCTCACCTTCAAATAATTTCCCCTGAATTCTACTGACCTACGATACTATCAATCGTCGTCTGCGCTTTTTCTGCCGCCGCCTCAGGCTCACTGGCTCCGGTTATCACTTCATTAAAAGCTAATGAAATAGCATCTGAAACATCTGGCCATTCAGCTAAAGGTCCTCTTGCATAAGCGTATTGCATTTCCTCTACAAATGCCTGATATATCGCATCACCTTCAAACTGTCCTTCTGCGATGACCGAATTAGATGAAATATAACCCATTGTTTCCATCATGTAGAGACAAGTTTCTTCACTGGTTGCAAATTTCAAGAATTCAATAGCGCCCTCCTCATTTCCACCTGAGACGACTGCATAATTCTCTCCTCCAAGACCGGAAGCCTGCTGCATATCCATAGGAATAGGTGCTACATTCCAATTTAAATCCGGTACCTCTTCACGCATGGTAGGTACTTGCCATGTTCCGTTAATCATCATTGCAAGGTTTCCGGAAATAAATTGATTCATCGTGTCCCCTTGCGTCCAGTTGATAGCATCCTTCGTCATTGCTCCGGAATCAACAAGATCTTTGACCATGGTTAAAGCTTTAATTCCCCCCTCTGAATTTATTTCATAAGAAGTTGCTCCTGTTGACCACACATAAGTTAAGAAGTTAAAGGTCCCCTCTTCATTCTGCAGGGCACAATGGGCAAAGCCTGATACATTATCTTTTGTACAAGCCTGAGCTGTTTCCAATAGTTCATCCCATGTCGTAGGTACTTCGACACTAGCTTCTTTTAACATATCTTCATTGTAAAACATCAACAGACAATTACTTCCAAACGGAACTCCATATAATTTACCATCCAATGTGCAAGAATTTACCGGGCCGTCATAGTATGTACTCACATCAAATTTATCTGTGATGTCTGCAAAAATACCCATAGATGCATAAGCCGCATGATCCGGATTATCTAAGATAACCAAATCAGGCAATTCATCTGCTGAAGCTCCAATTGACAATTGTTTCTTGAAATCTGCAAACGGTACATATTTCGCTTCCACGGTGATCTCATCCTGAGAATCATTAAATTGCTGAACAATTGTGTTAAGTGCCTCCTGATGTCCCGCTGTCTCCCAATAATACCAGATTGTAACAGTTCCCGATGCCCCTCCTGACGCCTCAGCAGATACTGCTTTCTCAGATTCACCCGTTTCTGCTGAGGCTGCCGGTTGAATAGCCTCAGTCTCATTACCAGAAGAACCACATCCTATTAACAATGATGCCATCATGATTCCCGCAATAAGTATCGATAATAATCGTTTCATTCTTCTCCTCCTTAAATAAATTGGTGCTGTTTATTTTGTAATTATATTATATCTAATTACTTTAATAAAAAAACTCTATAAACCTTAAAAAGGATAAGATTTCTAATGTCATTTATAAGCTTTGCGGTATTCTGCCGGCAATTGACCCGTATATTCTTTAAATACCCGGCTAAAGTATTTCGCATCTGAGTAACCCACCTGTTCTGCAATTTCAAAGACTTTCATCTGACTCCCAATTAACAATTCCTTTGCCTTCGTTATCCTGAAATCTTTCATATAAGTGCTGAACTTAATTCCCTTTTCTTTATGAAACTGCATCCCCAAATATTCCGGTGTTATATTAAGCTTAGATGCAATCTCATCTAACGTAATCCCTGATTGATAGTATTCCATAATCATATTTTCAGCCCGTTTCACATGATAGCTCAGTTGGTTCACATTCTCATCTGCCTCTTTTGAAATAGTAATTAAGCCGACAACTTCATCTGCAACCGCCCATAACTCCTCTCTATTTATGGATTCCATAATTTTGTTTAATAATTTTTGCTGCTCTACATCTTCATATCTAATGGCCCCAATTTCCTTTGCAACATTGATAACAGCCCATAAAAATCGAACATAACTTTCTTTGATTTCTCTTGGCGGATATATCGATCCATTTTGAAAATATTCCTTAAAATGCTCGACCAGGTTTATGGTTTTAGGAAAGTCATATGAGCAGATAGCTACTTTTAATTGATTCTCGATAGCAATCGGATAAATACAGATGGAAGTCTGCACCCGGAGAATTTTCGGATAAGAAATCATGACTGCATCCCCAAAGGAAATATTCCAATCCATATGTTGGGATAACAGGTAATAACTTGATTTCAAATCTTTTAATCCATCTGCCACAATCCAGCCATAGCTGCAATTAATATCTCCTTTATTACTTGACCGTAAAAATATCTCTTGCTGAAACCATCTTTCTATTTCTTTCTGGTCATTATACTGATAGATAATTCCCAATAACATTTTTTCCTTTGGTATTTCTAACAAACAGTAATGAATTCCTTTATTCTTTAAAGATGCCTCTATTTCTTTACGTTTTTTACCAATCTGCATCTGATACTGTTTTCCAAGGTATATTTGTATCTCAATCAGACTTCTGTTCGAAAAAAATCCATATTTATCTTCTAAAAAACCGATTAACTTATCATCAATTTGCATGCTTCCGAAAATTAATCCGAATATAATATTATCCAGTTTACCCAGCATATCCGGATTTCGTTTTTCATCTTCCTCCTGCACCTTTTCAATATTCTTAATCGCTTGTACCAGTTCTCCCACATCAAGGGGCTTAATCAGATATTCACTGACCCCCCATCGTATCGCCTGCTGTGCATACGTGAATTCAGCATAAGCACTTAATATAATAGCTTTGCATTTTACTTTATTTTGATAAAGCTTCGAGATCATCTCCAATCCATCCATATAAGGCATCTTAACATCTGTAATAATCAGATCCGGCTTTTTGGCCATAATCAGATCATAGCCTTCTTTTCCATTTTCGGCACTTCCAACCACCTCATAATTCTGGAACACTTTACTAATTAGCTTAATAATCCCCTCTCTAATTCTCACTTCATCCTCAACAACGACAATCTTCATTCGCTTTATAACCTCCCTGGAATTATAACGGTTATCTTCGTCCCTTCTTCTAATGCACTCTCAAATATAATGTTTACATGATTTCCATAATACATTTTCAGCCTTGTTATCACGTTCTCGATGCCTATATGATTTTCACTTCCGGATTTTTCAAATATGCCGCGGTTAAATGCTTCTACCATCAGGGGATCTATTCCTTTTCCATTATCTTTAATCACAATATGCAGCAATTTATCCTTCAGCTTAATTACAATTTCCAATCCGAATTCTTCCTTATTATCTTTAAAACCATGGATAACTGCATTTTCAATAAAGGGCTGCAATATTAATTTATATATTTTATATTCCATCACTTCCGGTGCGACATCAATATTGCAATAAAATGTACATTTTAGTCTGGTCTGCTGTAAGAAAATATATTTTTTTAACCATTCCATTTCATCTCGTATAGAGACCATCTCATTACTATTTGTGATGGCATAACGCAAAATTGTGGCCAATGAGCTGATTGCATTACTAATATCAAACTCGTCTTTATCTATCGCCATCCAATTAATCGTATCTAATGTATTGTATAGGAAGTGGGGATTAATCTGAGCTTCCAACGCCTTAATTTCTGCGATTCGCTGCTTATCTCCGGCTTCTCTTTCATTCTCTCTGGCAGTTTCCAGTTTGCCAAGCATATCATTAAACTGCAGTGCTATTAACTCAATCTCAACAGGCATGAGTTCATCAATTTCCACCCTGGCGGTTGTTAAATCTTCCAGTCTTGCCCCTTGCATTGTTGTAACCACTTTTTTAATGGACCTGGTCAACTGTCTGGATAGCAACAAGGTCAAAGCAATGGCCACCAGTGTTGACAGCACACTGGTAATAATCAAGTTTTTCCACTGGTCACTAAACTGAGATATCACAGTACTCTGATTGGATACATTTACAATATCCCACGATAGATTTTCATCTTGATAAACAGACAGTGAAATATATTCTTTTTCATAATAATTCCGCTTCTCTATAAATTGCGTATAGGCATTTTGTCTTTCCTCCATGGTCGCATTGCTGCCGACAACATTTTGGGTTAATTCTTCTTGTGAGATAAAAGATATAATCCTGCCGTTTTCATCCACAATAAAATTGAAATTATTGATTTTATCTTCTATCCTTCCTTTTAAAAGACATATATCCTGGAGAAATTCTTCATCAATACTTACAATGACGATGCCGCTGTTTTTGTTTAGATTCTTGTAATCAATAATGCGGTGTGCCATGTGAAATAAATAGTAATCTTCATTTGCAAAATTCGTCCCATACTCCGTTGGGAATATATGCGTATTATTATCAGCAGAAACCTTCTCAAACAATTCATCTTTCGATAAACTATAATTCTTAATCCATGAATTAATATTTGTTGATGAACTCAATTGATCATAGGTAATAATCAGACCTTCCGACGTAATAATATCTATGGAACGAATATATTTTTTGGTATTCAATACTTCTCTGATATACCTTCGCAATTGATTGACTGAAACAGCTGCATCTTTATTCTGATTTAAATTGTCGACTAATGCCACTACACCATCATCGGTGTATATTTGATAAAGCAAATCTTCATAAGACTCCAGTGCAATATGTAAGTTGTTACTTGTCTGCTCCAAAGTGTTCATTGTCAGTTCGTTTGTATTTTCTTGCATGATATTTGACATGTTGTAATAAGAAAAAAAGCTCATAATAAGAATCGGAATTGCCGAAACTACAAGCAGTATACGTATCAAATTACTCTGAAGACTCACGTTACCCAATAGAAAAATATTTATTTTTCGAAAAATATTTGAATCATCAAACTTACACATGAATATAATCTCCTTCACTTTGATTCAATAATAACACCGTTCAGGATAATACTCAAACAATAACTTCTCGGAATTAGCATCAGAAGATATTAATTCCGAGAAGTTATTGTTCTAAAGTATATCTGGAAAACGCCCCTTGGGATTCCATGATCAGTTCTTTGTTGTTTTACTGTCACTTGGTGAACATTCCTGCCTCTTTCTGTTTCTTTTGGCACTCTACTTCATATTTTCATGTGAGAACAACTCATGCAGCGTATGCCTGGCAAGTTCTTCCCTTATCAGGCTGTTGATCTGCTGACAGTGGATGTAAAACTCTTTCTCAGCCCTCTTTGTCCCGGCGTCTAATGTGCCGCAGATGTCCAACCCCTCCATGGCATCCACGACATCTAGCAGCGTGATTTCCTCTGTACTTCTTTTCAGTGCAAAACCACCGCTGATACCACCGCGTCCCTGATGGACACTCAAAAAACCGGTCTGATGTAAGATTCTTAAAATCCTTATCATCACGCCTGCTGATATGTGTTCCTTCTCTGAAATGGCCTTGGACGTGATGAGCCTTTTCCCTGACTGCTCAATTGCGTGGAGTGCACGCAAGGCGTAAAATGTAGTCTGCTTGATCCGCATTGTTTTGCTATCTCCTTCCCCTTTAATCGAGTAGGATGCTAATCATTAGTTGATTAGTGTGAGCCACACTAGTATGTATACCACCCTTTACCCGTTTTTCGTCCAAATTCTCCTGTTTTATATTTTTCCTCTAAAAAGGCTGGCGGCTTATCCTGGGGATCCTTTGTCTTTTTATATTTTCTTGCACGCGACAGATAGGAAATATCAATACCGACCAAATCCATCAGCCGAAAAGGTCCCATAGGATGATTAAGCCCATTTTCTACCGCAGTATCTACATCTTCGGGTGCTACATAGTCATTCTCAACTAAATAGAGAGCCTCTGATGAGATTTTCGCTATAATGCGATTAGCTACAAACCCGTCAATTTCCTTTTTTATAAATATTGGCGTTTTGTCACAAGAGACCGCAAAATCCATCAGCGTTCGGATTGTTTGCTCGCTTGTCCATGGATTCTTCACAACTTCTACCAGCTTCATCACTAATGCAGGATTGAAGAAATGGAGATTTGCCGTCTTGTCTTTCCGCTTAACATGCTCTGCCATAATTGAAGATGGAATAAAACTGGAATTGGAAGTGAGGATTGTCTGTACAGGGCATATTTTATCAAGATACGCAAACAGTTCACATTTGTCTTCCTCCTGTTCAATAATAGCTTCAACAATCAGATCGGCATCTTTTGCGGCTATGTAAGCATCAGACTGAATAATCAACCTCTGTCTGATTTCAGAAACCTGTTTATCTGAAAGTTTTCCTTTTTTAACACGCTCATCCAGATATTTATCTATCCATACTTTTGCGGAATCAAGCGCCGTTGGAATTTTATCAGTTATAATTACCCTATATCCATGTATGGCAAAATTCACTGCCATCTGCCTACCCATTTGTCCTGCGCCGAATACGGTAACATTCTTTATATTCATAATTATCTCTCCCTTTTGAGTATATTTAGACTTCGGCAGATAAATCAACCGCCTGACGAATTGCGTCAAGTACCTTCCCAACCGCTTTTGCATCTCCAAGTAAGTGCACCGGTTTATCGCTGCTACGCAATGCTTCATATAATTGGTTCTGTGAAATACGTCCTGCGGCAACAACAAGTGTATCACAGGGAATCCGATACTCTGTCGAACCGTTATCTCCCTCTTGGACAACAACAACTTCATTCCCGGACAACGCCTTAACTTTTGATAAGGTATAACTTCTTACTCCCAGGCGTTTCAAATCGCGCAGCACAGGACCCGCACAACCGGGATCAAAGCCATTACCAATCCTTTTGAGCATTTCAACAATTGTAACATTTCGGTCACTGCAATTTAAAAGTGTGTCTATTTTTTTTGGGTTTTCAGCTTTCTGTGTAATTAGGAATTTAAGTGTTTCTGCATTGATGGTACCACGATCAGAAAGATATCGAGCTGTCTCGCAGCCAACTGCACCGCCGCCGACGACAACAACATTCTTTCCGGGTATAACCCCTCCTAGCAGTACATCGTCGGCATTGACAACCCTTATATTGCTTTCCCCATCAAAAAGCAAATCGTGCGGAACCGAACCTGTTGCAATGACAACCTCATCAAAGTCAGACTCCCTTATATCGCAGCCTTTAGCAGTGTGGTTCAACTCAACTTCAATATGTAATTTGGCAAGCATTACGACATAATATTTGGCAATAGTATGAAATTCTTCTTTCCCAAGTGGCGCAGCTGCCAAAGCTATTTGTCCGCCAATTTTTTCGCTTTTCTCCCAAATTGTAACACGATGCCCTCGTTTGGCTGCTGCGATAGCAAACTCACATCCGGCCGGCCCAGCACCAACCACAAGAATATTTTTTGTGACTTTAACCGGAACACTTTCTTTTATCAGATATTCGCGACCGGCCCGCCCATTTACCAAGCATTCAACCGGTTTTCCAAAAAATGTTTTGGCCAAACACCCTTGGTTACAACCCAAACAACGGCGTATCTCATCTGCATCGCCACTATAGGCTTTTTTCGGCCAATCAGGATCAGCGATGAGCGGGCGACCTAGACAAATCATATCACTTCTCTCTAGCGCAAGTACTTCCTCAGCATTATATGGGTCGTTGTTACGATTTGAGGCCATAACCGGTATATTAACGACTTTTTTTACACCCGCCGCCAGATAAGAATATCCACTGCGAGGAAGATCACCTGTCACTTGCGGAACAGGGGACTCGTGCCAACCGCCAGTAACATTAATCGCATCAATTCCGGCATCTTCAATTACCTTGGCAAACTTCATGGCATCTTCATTCGTATTGCTGCCGGCAACAAAATCATTACCGGCAATCCGCATTATTAAAGGAAACTCCGAGCCAACAGCTTCCCGCACGCACTTGATTACTTCCAAGGGAAACCTACATCTGTTTTCCCAGCTTCCACCGTATTCATCTGTACGCTGATTTGTTATTGGCGAAAGAAATTGGCAGATAAGATATCCTGCAGATCCCAAAATCTCCACCGCATCAAAGCCCACAAGCTTCGCACGCCTGGCGCCTTCTCCCCATTTACGTGCAACTTCATGGATCTCTTCTATTGTCATTGCACGTGGGGTTTCCCTCGTATATTTTGAAAATACCGCTGAGGGTGCCAAAGCCTTTTTCCCAATATTTAACTCTTTAGCATAGCGCCCCGAATGGTAGAGTTGAACCGCCACCTTAACCTCAGGGTCAGCAGCATGAATCGTTTTTGTAAACTCGCTCCACCCTGGTATAAACTCATCGGAATGCAGACTCATCATTCCTGTTGAATATCCGTACTCATCAAAACGGCAGCCACCGACAATGATAAGACCCACTCCACCTCTGGCACGTTTTTGATAATATGAGGTAATACGCTCATTGGCATGTCCATCCGGGCAATATACCATATGAATAGGCGCCTGTACAATGCGGTTTTTCAATGCCATTCCATTAATTTCGATTGGTTTGAAAAGCCTTTCATATTTCATAATTGATTTCTTCCTTTCCTCTAACCGTCATTTTATTTATTCCAACTATTCCATTCCAAAGTAATCTCTTTAAGATAGCCAATCATACACAAAGCTTAAACAACTCCCATCAAAACCAACACAACACCTGTCAACAAGGCACAAACCCCAGGGAAAAATGTTGTCTTAAAGTAGACCCATGAGCCTTTTGCAAAATTAAGCTTATTTAGTGACAAAGCATTTACTATTCCTGAATTATGCGGCATCATACAAGCACACACTGACATGGTCGACAGACGATGTGCCGCTTCAGCGGCAATACCGGCACTTTTATACATCACGGTCAGATCTTCAATAATCGGCAACAAGGCAGATGTAGAACTCGCCACAACGGCCGACATAACCATTCCCAATCCAAGAGCAGACGCAAGGGCCGGAAGCTGGTATAAGCCGTTTAATACAATAGTGTATCCTGAAGTACCTTTTATAACACTGACAAATGCCGTCGCGGCACATACATTTATAATGGGCATAATAGCAGAACTGCAGCCAACAATAATCATTTCTTTAATATTTACAATGCGCTTTATATTTAAGACAACACATAAAACAATTGCGAAGAACATTGATGCCAAAATATCGCATTTAAAAGCTGCCAGCAAAACAACAGGTGTTAAAAGCGGTAAAAGAGAAATGATTAAATGTGGCAAATTTCCATCAGGCCGCTCTACTTTAACCTCACTGTCAAGCATAGGCTGCCCACTTGGGAGAAAACCTTCATTACGTTTTTCATATTTCCGTAAATCCCATATTACACACAGCGCCAGAACAAGACCGAACATAATGAAGCAGGGAATTGATATTCTCATTCCAGCATACAGTGTCGTGCCAAAGCCGGTTGAAGCAATAATATTTGTGTTAAATAGATTACCTCCCAAACAGATGGCCCACATGATTCCCGCGCCGCCATAAGGGTACATCATCCAAGGGATGTCCATTTCTTTGAACATCGCCAGACCGATGGCCAACACAGTGAAGATAATTGTGAAACCACTTATGCCAACATAGGATAATAGGAAATAAAAAATTGGCAGGCTCATCACTGCCCAAAACTTAGGGTATTTACTCTTTCTTGTCAAAAATGTAAGACTTTCCGCCAACTTTTGCACCGATCCGCTAGCCTCCATTGCCTTGCCAAATAAAGCACTCAGTATAAAAAGGAAAAGATATTTGGTCAAAAAATCACCAAACGCACTCATGTATGTGCCCTTTAAAGTCTCTAAAACACCTTGACCAGAGGTCATAATTACAATAGCCGCTACAACAATAGCGCTTATAAAAACACGGATCCCTTTGAAGCATAAAAATACAAACAAAGCAATTGATGCAATAATGCCCATTAAGCTAATCCATTCCATATTTTTTACCTCCTCGTATAATAAGAATTTAATTTAAACAAGTCTGCTGTTCCTTATTGTCTTAATCCAGAATACTGCCAGAAATTATCAGACGCTGAATTTGATTGGTACCTTCAAATATTTGAAATATTTTTGCATCCCGCATCCGCTTCTCTACCGGATATTCGCAGCTGTATCCGTAGCCTCCCATGATCTGAACCGCATCACAGCAGACCTTCATGCCAACATCCGAGGCAAAAGCCTTGGCAGTGGAAAATATCCGGGGAACAACTGTGCCGGTATCCATAATCTTAGCCGCGTACATTACCAACTGTCGTGCCGCTTCTAACTGTATGGCCATATCGGCCAATAGAAAGCTGACCGCCTGGTGCTTGCAGATGGGGTTGCCAAAGGTCTTACGCTGTTTGGAATATTCCAACGCATATTCATAAGCTGCTACCGCGTTGCCAATTGCGCCAGCGCCTGAGGTAGGACGAGTCTGGTTAAGCGTATTTAGGGCGATCTTAAAGCCTTGTCCCTCTTCCCCCAATAGATTTTCCGCAGGTATCCGGACATCCTGCAGAATCACCTCCGTAGTATTAGACGTGCGAATCCCCATTTTTACTTCTTCTTTCCCCACCGAAAGCCCTGGGGTTCCCGCTTCCACTATAAAAGCACTAATACCCTTTGCACCTAAAGTGCGGTCTCTTGTGGCAAAAATCGTGTAAAGCTCAGCAATGCCGCCGTTAGTGATGAAAGTTTTAGTGCCGTTGAGTATGTATTGGTCACCGTCCTTAACATAGGTGGTTTTGAGGGAAGCAGCGTCAGATCCAGACTCAGCCTCGGTAAGACCAAACGCCATAATTCCACCAGAGAGCAAAACATCGGCAACCTTCCTCATCTGACGTTCGGTACCAGCCAGCTTGATTGGCATCACACCTAAGTAGCACGCCCCTAGGGTGGAGGCGATTCCGGCATCACCGCGGGCAATTTCTTCTTTTATAATAGCATAAGTTTGATTGTCAATACCCATGCCTCCATATGCCACCGGCAGAGAAAGAGTAGTGAGTCCCATATCCACCGCTTTCTTCACCAGAGCGGTGGGAAATTCACCCGTGCGGTCGGCTTCCTTGGCCATGGGTACAATTTCCTTATCGGCAAATTCTCGTACCATTGCCTGTAGATCCTTTTGTTCGTCTGTTAATAAATATCGTTCTAACATTTAAAACCCTCCTTTATGTAAGTTTTGTCAAGACCTTTTCTTTCCAGGTCTGTTGAAATTGATCAATATCTTCCCTACTGTAACCTAGAGCACCCAAAACCTCATAGTTGTATTCCCCCAAATCACTGGAACGAGAGGGTTCCATAGGAGTTTTAGAGAATTTTACCCACGGACCGCGGATTTTCAGCTTTTTTACCTTCTTGTAACTGGGTGGGGTATCTATCTCAACGAACATACCACGAGCTGCAAGATGTTCGTCATCAAGGAGATCCTTGGTGGACTTGACCAGACAACATGGAATGCCTGCTTCATCCATCAGCTTAACTGCATCAGATATGTTATCATAGACGGAAAGCCACTTCTCTATGATTTGAATGACAACCTTCTGATTCTTAGTGCGGGCTGAACCACTAGAGAAATCCGGATTCTTCAGAAGGTCTTCCCGTCCCATAATGCCGCAAAGTTTTTGCCATAGCTTATCATTCGGAGCGCAGATAACGGCACTCTGACCGTTCTTCCCTGAATAAACACCGTATGGGCATAACGTAACATGATGTTGACCAATACGGGCAGGGTTTTTTTCAACTACCGAAGCCATCTCAAAAAAGCCGTTTTGGTTTACCAGTCCTTCGAGCAATGAAACATCAATATACTGTCCTTCGCCCGTATTCTGCCTATGGAACAGGGCAGCGGAGATTGAACCAAACGCATTGAGCGCACCAGTGAAATCTCCTAAAATGAAGCCAGATTTGATTGGCGGACCATCCGGATCGCCCGTCATGTCCATTATGCCACTGAGTGCCTGGGCAATAAGGTCATAACCCGGCTTATGTGCATAGGGACCATACTGCCCGAAAGCGGAAATCGAACAATAAATAATCGACGGATTCACTTTCACCACTTCCTCATAATCCAGTCCAAATTTTTTCATGACTCCCGGACGATAGGATTCAACTAGCACATCCGCCTTAGCCGCCAGCTTCATAATCATCTCTTGACCTTCAGGTTCGTCCATGGCGATGACCACCGATTTCTTGCCCCGATTAAACCAATGATAAAGCAACGATTCCCCATTTTCAAGTATTGGGTTGAAAGAACGGGTATCGTCGCCCTTCACCGGGCGTTCAACTTTAATTACAGTCGCTCCGTGATCTGCAAACTCAGCGCAGCAGGCAGGACCAGCAGCATTATTTGTGATATCCAGAACGGTAACTCCCTTATAAATTTTCTTGTTCATAAAACACTCCTCCAATTTAATTGTTTGCCACTTACCGATTCCATCACCACTCAATTATCAATTTGCATTAATTGTTTGATGCTGATTCCAAGAAGATATGAGTAACGTGATAACCTCGATACTTGTACTTATTAAATATCAGCAATATTCATGCCAACCTTGAACCGTAGTGTCAGATAGGTGTTTTCAAGGGAATACTATCTTAAAATTATCAAAAACCGCAAAATATTTTCAAAATGAAATTCAAAATGAACTTATTTTTCAAAATTGCCTTTTGAAGTGATAATGTTCATGGACCAAATATATTTTTGACTTACATAATATTTAACATGTCGTAATAGAAAAAAGGATATCCCTTCAATCTTTTGATTATGGGATACCCTTCTTATTATTTTTATATCTATTCTTCTATAACTTCTATAGGACGTATAATCTGTATCGCCTTTTGGCAATTAAGTATACAGGCTGTTTCATGTTCCCCGCCATCTTCCCCATCAAGAGTCCACGGCACACTATTTCCACTAATCATCGTGACTTCTTTCGTCTTGGCATATACCATATAGTTATCCTCAACCTTTTGCAACAGAAGTGCGCCAATAATAGCCTGCAGATCCATTAAGTTTTTTGGTATTTTAACCAGAAGCATTTCAAATAATCCATCATCTAAAACCATGTCCTTCCCGGTAAACATCTTAAATCCCCCAACTGAAATCGAGTTGGTGACCATACCGTAGATAAAATCATCTTCAATTTCGACATCATCATATTGCACTTTGAGATGATAGCTTTTGACACTGGCCAGGCTCTTAACTCCTTCTAATACGTAAGCCAGATGCCCAATCATATTTTTTGTCTCCTGAGGTGTCTGATGAGACACATCCGTAAATAAACCAAAGGCGGCAACATAGACAAAATAGTGCCCATTAAAATCACCAATATCACAGGCATATGCCTGTCCTTCTATAGTATTCATCGCCGCATCCATCAACTTTGTAGGAATTCCTAAGCTTTTGGCATAATCATTGGTTGTCCCTGCGGGTATATATCCCAGGCACGGAACTTCATCTAAAGTCAGAAGTCCATTGACCACTTCACCAACGGTTCCGTCACCGCCGCTGCATATGATGATGTCATAACCGGCGCCTCTCGTTTTGGCCACTTCTCTGGCATCACCTCTGGTCTGGGTCGTATGAACCGTTACTTCATAGCCGGCTGATACATATAAATCAATGATATCACAAACATAAGGTTTTATTTGATTTTTACCTGAGATAGGATTTAAAATAAACAATAGCTTTTTCATTGACAACACAACCTTATCAATATTTTCTGGATACTTATATTTTATCACAAAGCTTACTTAAATCCTATGATATTTATTAACTTTTAATAAATTACTTATTTCTATTGCCCTTATAAATCTTCACCGACAGGAAATAGGATATCGCCAGTAATAGTAGTTGCAATATTATCAAGGGAATATTAAAAATACTATTGTAAATGAGATGCATGCTACCAAGAAAGAGACCAACATAGAAATCAAAACCAACACATACTTCTCGCCAACAATTTTTTTAACAGAGAGAGGTAATGCAGTTGCATATATATCCCATTTTGAAGCTGCATCATAGCTAAAGGACGATGATAAAAATATTGATAAAAGAAATGATATTACAACGGTAATTCCTAACATAATGAATTGTGGATTTTGTGACAAAGGAATAATTATAACCTGAATTCCAACTTTAAATTAGCGTAGACATTTATTTTTTCCGGAATAATCTCTTTTTGTTGCAAAATGCCCATATATTAGGTTTTTTTGATTTTATCTTTTTAATATTTCCGTATTGCATCTTTTATTCGTGAAGGTGGTGCGGACTATGTCTACATATGAAAAATCACTTGTTCATATTCCCAATGATAACTACTTTGAACTATACCATCTGGAACCTTCGTTACCTGATGTTTCGGTTTGGGATTATGGCTATTCCTATCTTGTGATCAGAGTCTGTCGTGAAACAGGTTTACTTGCTTGTATTTCCCGGGTTTTTGGTGCGCATGCGATGGATATTATCGTCATGGCTGCT
>Ga0153922_1000245_pt1 | contig 22621 bp, 12 predicted proteins | sample TSNJ006MetaG_FD_104723 | JGI IMG/M metagenome (GOLD analysis project Ga0153922, IMG submission 104723) | Attine ant fungus gardens microbial communities from New Jersey, USA - TSNJ006 MetaG | ecosystem: Host-associated > Fungi > Mycelium > Unclassified | place: USA: New Jersey, Brendon T. Byrne... | reverse complement strand
GACTGCGTGCGGGTCACGGTGAATCCCGCCTTCGTCGAACGCTCTTCGACCATCTCGATGGTCGGCAGTTGTCCCCCCGGAAAGATCTCGGTCATCAGGAACCTGACGAAACGGGCCAGTTCCATGGTTAGGGGGACGCCGCGCCCGAGTGCCTGCTTCATGGTCAGCGAGGTGATCGTGTGCAGCAGCATAATGCCGCAGTCGGGCAGCTCGTCGTGCGCCTTCGCGAAGAAGTCGTCGTAACGGTCCTGTCCGAAGTGCTCGAAGGCTCCGATCGACAAGATCCGGTCCACCGGCTCGTCGAACTGCTCCCAACCGCACAGCAGCACCCTGGGATCGAGGAACAGCCGGAAGAAGTCGTCGGATAGGTCGTAGTGGGCCTGCACATCACCAAAATGCGGCTCCAGGCAGTCACCCGGTGCTTGCGTCATGTTTCGCACAGCCTTTCTCAGCCGTTCCGGCGGCCGGCGCCGACGCGGTCGAGCCGAATGGTAGCTGATCGGGCGCCCTGACCTCGGAAACGCACCGGTGTGGCTCAGCTAGGACACCTCCGCGAAATTGGTCTTCAGTTCCCCGATGATGTCGTCCCACAGCGCCTCGGGCAGCTCGTGGCCCATGCCGTCGAACAGCACCAGCCGGGCATTGTGGATCGCCCTGGCCATTGCCCGCCCGCCCCACGGCCGCATCAGCTTGTCGGCCTTGCCGTGGATCACGACGGTGGGCGCCTGGATCTGCCGGTCGTAGCGCAACAGGCTGCCGGTGCCCAGGATCGCGGCGAAATGTCTGCCGATACCGGCCGGATAGTAGGAGCGTTCGTAACCCTCGACCGCCTCGGCGCGAATCGCTTCGTCGGGCTTGGGATATCCGGGGCTGCCGATGATCTTGCTGACCCGGATCGCGTTGTCGATGATCGCCTCGCGCGACGAGCCCTTCGGCTTCGCCAGGATGGCGTGCAGCTGCACGGGTCCCGGTGGTGGCAGCAGCGGCTGGTTGTTGCTCGAGAAGATGACGCCCAGCGACTTGGTGCGGTGCCTGAAACGCGCCGCGAAGACCTGTGCGATCATGCCGCCCATCGACGCGCCGACGACGTGTGCGGCCTGAATGCCGAGGTGGTCGAGCAGTGCCGCGGCGTCGTCGGCCATGTCCTCGAGCGTGTAGATGGACGGGCTGCGCACACCGACGAACGACCGCACCATCCGGGGGGCCAACCGACCGCTTTGACGACGGCCGTGCAGCTTGGTGGACAGCCCGGCGTCGCGGTTGTCGTAGCGGATCACCCGCAGGCCCTGGTCGACGAGCTTCTCGCAGAACTCTTTGCGCCACAACAGAAGTTGGGCGCCCAGGCCCATGATCAGCAGGACCGCCGGGTCACCTGCGTCGCCCATGTCCTCGTAGTAGATGTCAAAGTCCCCCGAGGGGGCGGTACCCGTTCGAACCTGCAAAACTAGACCTCCAACTCGTCCTTGTGTTCCCTGCTGACCTCGACCATGAAGTTCGCGAAGTAGCCGGTGAGCTCGGGATCGGACATCATCTGCCACTTGGGCGCGAGCAGCTTCATGTAGCGCTCGACGTAAAGGAACTGCTTGCCGATCAGGACCAGCTCGCGCGGCAGTTTCACGTCGTAGGCGTCGGCCAGCGCCAAGAGCTGCCTGCCGATGTCGGCATAGCTCATGTCGCCCAGCGACTTCGTGGTCAGCGGGGTCGCGAACGCCTCGAGATCCTTGGCCGCCTGGCCCTCGGGCTTCACCGTGCCGACCGCGCCCATCAGCACGACGATCTTGCCCGCCGCGGCATGGTCCTTCGTCACCAGCAGGGCGTAGACCAGCTCACGCAAGAGCCACCGGGTGCGCGGGTCGATGTGGCCCATGATCCCGAAGTCGAAGAACACGATCTTGCCGTCGGCGTCGACGTACAGATTGCCGGCGTGCAGGTCGCCGTGGAAGAGGCCGTGCCGGAGGCCCCCCTCGAACACGCTGAACAACAGCGCCTTGACCAGCTCGGTGCCGTCGAATCCGGCCTCTCGGAGCGCGGCCGCATTGTCGATGCGGATGCCGTGCACCCGCTCCATCGTCAGCACCCGGCTGGTCGTGTACTCCCAGCGCACCGTCGGCACCCGGATGTTCTTGCCGAGCGGCGAGGCGTTCATGTGCTCGACCCAGGTCTCCATCGACTGGCTCTCGGTGAGGAAGTCGAGTTCGGTGGCCAGGTTGTCGGCGAAGTCGGCGACGATGTCCTGCGCGGACAGCCGACGGCCCAGCTTGGCAAGCTCGACGACCTGCGCGCCGCGCTTGAGGATCTGCAGATCGGCGGCGACTCGGCGGCGGATGCCGGGACGCTGGATCTTCACGACGACGTCCTCGCCGCTGTGCAGGGTCGCGTAGTGCACCTGCGCGATCGACGCCGACGCGAACGGCTGGTCGTCCCATTTCGCGAACAGAATTGCCGGGTCCTCGCCGAGCTCCTCGACGAACAGCGCGTGCACCTCGTCGGGATCGGCCGGCGGAACGTCGTCGAGCAGGCTGCGGAACTCCCGGGACAGCGGTTCGCCGAACGCGCCTGGGCTCGACGCGATGATCTGGCCGAACTTGACGTAGGTGGGTCCGAGGTCGGTGAACACGTGCGGGACCTCGGTGACGACCTTCTGCTGCCAACCCCCGGGCCCCAACAGCTTGCCGGCCACCCGGCCGACGGCCCTGGTTACGTTCCAGGCGGTCGCACCGACGCGCGCAGCCTCGGTGATCAACGGCACCCGGTCGAGCTTGGCAACCTCGCGATGCTTGGTGGTGGAGCTCATGGTGGCAGTGTGCCAAACGCGCTTAGCATCCTCATAATCTCGGGGCTCACCCGGTCCATCATGCGCTTTTTGGAAGTTCTCGGTAAGGGCGTCAACAATCGGCTCCCACACGGGTTCGGGCAGGTCATGGCCCATTCCGTCGACGACCAAAAAGCGCGCCCCGGCGATCGCGCGGGCCACCCCGCGCCCGTTCCGGGGCCGCATCAGCGGGTCATCCGAGCCGTGGATCACCACAGTCGGGGCGCTGATGTGACGGGTGTAACGCAGCAGGCTGCCGGTGCCCAGGACGGCGTCGAACTGGCGAAGCACGCCCTGCGGGTAGCTGCTGCGTTCGGTGAGTTCGGTGACGCGGCGTCTCAGTTCCTCGATGGGCGGCACGAAGTTCGGCCCGTTGAACAGCGAGATGTTGCGCACCTCGAAGTCGAGCCACGCCTCCCACGGTGCATCCTTGGCGGGCGCGCTGAAGGGCCGCGTGATCAACCGCCAGCGGGGCAGCGACGACAGCGGCTTGCCGGTGCCGGACATGATCACGGCCAGCGACCGCACACGTTCCGGTCGGCTGCCCGCCAGCACCTGCGCGATCATGCCGCCCATCGACGCGCCGACGACGTGCGCCCGGTCGATGCGCAGGTGGTCGAGCAAGCCGGCGACGTCGCCGGCCAGGTCAACCAGCGTGTAGGGCACCGGGCTGGTCAGCCCGGTCATGTAGCGCAGCAACCGCGTGTAGACCGACCCCCGTGCTCGCTGCCCGCTCATCTTCGTCGAGAGCCCGGTGTCGCGGTGGTCGAAGCGGATCACCCGGAATCCGTGCTCGATCAGGCGCCCGCAGAACCCGTCGGGCCACATCGGCAGCTGGGCGCCGACACCCATGATGAGCATCACGGCCGGCGCGTCGAGATCGCCGAGGTCCTCGTAGAACAGCTCGACGTCGCCGCATTGAGCACGCCCGTTTCGCACGGCCCCCTTTAGAGCGACGCCGGCTACGCAGGTTTCCAAGGCTTGAGCCAGTCGGTCTGCGGCCAGCCCTCGAGGCCCGCCATGAGCTCGTACATCGTTGCCCCGTCGATGGATTCGCGGATGATGTCGGCGTGCCCGGAGTGCCGGGCAAGCTCGTTGATCAGGTGGTGGATGACCCAGCGCACGGACCACGCCTTCACATCCGTCGGGAACCAGGGTGCGTCGGTCGGCACCGGGACGGCGGCGTCGAGGTCGGCGCCGTCCAGCAGGCGCAGCGTCTCGGCGTTTTGCGCGGCGAACGCGGCCAGCACCTGTTCGAGCGTTTCGTCGGCGCGCATCACGAACTCGCCTTGGAAGTCGGCCATGCGTTCCTGGAAAGACCGGTTGTCGGGCGGTGGTGCGTCCGGCGCCGCCGCGACCCGCACCATCCACGTCTTCTGGACCCCGGTCGCATGTTTGATCACGCCACCGATTGACAGCGCGCTCGCCGACGCCGTCGATCGCGCCTGCTCGTCGGTCAGGCCGTAGGCGATCGCGAAGAATGCGCCCTGGTGGTAGCGGACGAATTCGCGCAGCGCGCCACGTTCGTCGGCGACGGGCGAGGCAAGTGCGGGCATTGACAACACTGTAGACCACTCCTTAAATCGGACGACAGCCGTCATCAGATAAGCGACTCCGGAGAGGCATCGCGGTATGGCACACCAGATTCCGGGGTCCGCCGGCGCGATGCTTCAGTGCGCGCTTGCTGGAGGCTGTTCTCGATCTTGTGGATGGCGTGGACGACCATGACCTGCCACAGTTGCGGGTGGGTGTCGCGTCGGGGGTGGACAGTCAGCCGTGCCGGCGACTGGTTCGGCAGCCCCGTCACCGTGGCCAGCCGAGTCAGCGCGTCACCTCAAGGGAATCAACGGAGAGACGAAACTCTTTCGGGCGCGTGGCGGCGCCAAGAACTAGATCCCGGATCTCACCGTTTTTTACGGGAAACGGACCCGGGCGTCGCCGTAGTGTTTTGGCGTGCACGTCATGTCCGCGGAGTCCACGGAGCTGTTCGCCGGACCGCCCGACGCGCCGCTGCAGCTGGTGCGGGTGTTGTTCAGCGGCCGCCCCGGGCCTGTGCGGGTGGATGGTGACGGCCTCACGACGGCGGGGGAGCTGCGTCATCGCAGCGATGGCGTCGTCGAGGTGCCGGTCGCGGTCGTCGATCCGGTGCCCGGCCGGCAACACGCGGCGCGGGTGATCGCCGCGGGCGCGACGACCCCGTTCACGTTCACGGTCGCCGAGCCGGGCTGGACGATGTTCATGATCTGCCATTTCCACTACGACCCGGTGTGGTGGAACACCCAGGCGGAGTACACCTGCCGGTGGACCGTTGACCCGCCCAACCGCAACATGCACGGGTTCGGCCTGGTGCGTGCGCATCTGGAGATGGCGCGCCGGGAACCGGAGTACAAGTTCGTGCTGGCCGAGGTCGACTACCTCAAGCCGTACTGGGACACCTATCCGGAGGACCGCGCCGACCTGCGCCGGTTGATCGCCGACGGCCGGGTCGAGATCATGGGCGGCGCCTACAACGAGCCGAATACCAACCTCACCAGCCCGGAGACGACGATCCGTAACTTCGTGCACGGCATGGGTTTTCAGCGCGACATCCTGGGTGCCGAGCCGGCCACGGCCTGGCAGTTGGATGTGTTCGGCCATGATCCGCAGTTCCCCGGCATGGCCGCCGACGCCGGGCTGACCTCCAGCTCGTGGGCCCGCGGACCGCATCATCAGTGGGGCCCGATGGCCGGCGGCGATGTGCGGCGCATGCAGTTCTGCAGTGAATTCGAGTGGATCGCACCGTCGGGGCGCGGCCTGCTCACTCATTACATGCCCGCGCACTATGGCGCCGGCTGGTCGATGGATTCGGCGCCCACCCTCGACGAGGCCGAGGCGGCCACCTACCGCCTGTTCGAGTCGTTGCGGACGGTGGCGCTCACGCGCAACGTGCTGCTGCCCGTCGGCACCGACTACACACCACCCAACAAGTGGGTCACCCAGATTCACCGCGACTGGAATGCGCGTTACGCCTGGCCCAGGTTCGTCTGCGCACTACCCTCGGAGTTTTTCGCCGCGGTGCGCGCGGAACTCGACGCTCGCGGCGTCGAGCCGTCGCCGCAGACCCGGGACATGAACCCGATCTACACCGGCAAGGACGTGTCGTACATCGACACCAAGCAGGCCAACCGGGCCGCCGAGCACGCGGTGCTCGACGCGGAGCGCTTCGCGGTGTTCGCTTCTCTGCTGGGCGGCGCGACCTACCCGCAGGCCGCGCTCGCGAAGGCCTGGGTGCAGCTGGCGTACGGCGCCCACCATGACGGCATCACCGGATCGGAGTCCGATCAGGTCTACCTTGACCTGTTGACGGGCTGGCGCGACGCGTGGGAACTCGGCGTCGCGGCGCGCGACAACGCGCTCGGGCTGCTGTCGACCGTGGTGGACGGGTCGATCGTGGTCTGGAACGGCGTGGCGCACAACCGGACCGACATCGTCACGGCGCGGCTGCGCAAGCCGCTCGGCCGCGGGGTCAGGGTCTTCGACGCCGACGGCGTCGAGGTGCCCGCGCAGACCGCGCACGACGGGAGGTCGGTCAGCTGGCTGGCCCGCGATGTGCCGTCGCTCGGCTGGCGCGCATACCGGCTGATCGCAGGCGATACACTGACGTCGTGGGAACCCTTGGCGGGCAACCAGATTGCCAACGAGCGGTACCGTCTGACCGTCGATCCCGCCGGGGGCGGGGCGGTCTCGTCGCTGGTGGACATCGGCTCGGGCACCGAACTGATCGGCAGTGGTCGGGTCGGCAACGAACTGGCCGTGTACGAGGAGTATCCGGCGCACCCGGAGTCCGGCGAGGGTCCATGGCATCTGGTGCCTAAGGGCCCGGTGGTCACCTCCGCGGCGTCCGCCGCCGAGGTGCGGGCCTACCGCGGTCCGCTCGGCCAGCGCCTTGTGGTGCGTGGCCGCATCGGTGAGCACCTGCGGTACACCCAGACCCTCACGCTGTGGGACAAGGTGGCGCGGGTCGATTGCCGGACCACGATAGACGAGTTCACCGGCGCCGACCGGCTGGTGCGGCTGCGCTGGCACTGCCCGGTGCGGGGTGCAGTGCCGGTCAGCGAGGTCGGCGACGCGGTGATCGGGCGCGGCTTCGGGCTGATGCACGACCGCGGCGCCCAGGCGGCCGTGGACGCCGGCCGGCATCCGTGGACGCTCGATAACCCCGCGTACGGCTGGTTCGGGTTGTCGTCGGCGGCCCGGATCCGAGTCGGCGAGGATGTGCGCGCGGTCGCGGTGGCCGAGGTCGTCACGGGAGCCGAGACGACGTCCGCGCCGTTGGCCCGCGACCTCATGGTCGCATTGGTTCGCGCGGGCGTGACGGCCACCTGCAGCAGCGCCGGTAAACCGCGTTACGGGGGCCTCGACGTCGACTCGAACCTGCCCGACACCCGGATCGCGCTCGGCGGCCCCGACGAGAACTCTTTCACTGCCGAGGTGTTCGCCGCCGCCGACCCGGTGTACGGCGACGAGCTGAAGCGCCAGCTGTACGCCACGGGCGCCGCCCGGGTGTGGATACCTGCCGCGGCGCCGCTGGCCGACCAGTGGGTGCCCGGCGCCGACCTGCGCGGGCCGCGGACGCTGCCGGTGCTGGTGATTGCGGGATCGCGACTGTCCGACGCCGTCGCATCTGTCGTTGCCGACCTGGCCGATGCCGAGATCGCCGTAACCCAGGACGCGCCAACGGAATTGGAGAGTTTCGAGTCGCGGACCGTCGCGCTGCTCAATCGCGGGGTACCCGGCTTTGCTGTCGATTCCGATGGGACGCTGCACATCTCCCTGATGCGATCGTGCACGGGCTGGCCATCGGGGACGTGGATCGATCCGCCGCGCCGCACGGCGCCCGACGGCTCCAACTTCCAGCTGCAGCACTGGACCCACACGTTCGACTACGCGCTGGCGTGCGGTGACGGCGACTGGCGCAGCGCCGGCCTGCCCGCCCGCAGCGCCGAATTCTCCCAGCCGCTTCACGCCGTGCCGGGTGGTGGCGGCCCGGCCGGCGGATTGCCCCGGTTCGGCTCATTGTTGGAAGTCCAACCGGCCGGTGCCGTTCAACTCACCGCGCTGAAGGCCGCCGGCAACCCGCTCGCCTCGGGAAGCGGCCGGCACGTCGACCCGTCCGGGGGAGTGGCGGTGCGGCTGGTCGAAACCCTCGGTGCCCAGTCGACGGACGTCACGATTCTTTCCGGACTGCGCAGGGTGGCGTCGGGTTCGCGCGTCGACCTGCTCGAACAGCCGCGACTGCACAGCTTGGCTCCCGACGGGCTGAGGCTGCATGGCTTCGAGATCGCCACGGTGTTGACCCGGCTCAATCTGCCCAAGGTTCTGGACGCCGACCATGCCGTGCTCGCCCCGGATGCCGAAGCGGCGCAACCGCTTTACGCGCGCTACTGGTTGCATAACCGCGGGCCGGCGCCACTGGGCGGGCTGCCCGCCGTGGCGCATCTGCACCCACAGCACGTCATCGCCGAACCCGGTTCCGTTGTGCTGCTGAGGCTTACCGCGTCCAGCGACTGCAGCGACGCCGCTCTGCACGGCCGCGTGCGGCTGGTGTGTCCGGACGGCTGGGCGGCGAGTCCGCACACGTTGCCGTTCGTGTTGCCGCCGGGCGAGTACCTGGATACCGACGTCGAGCTGACCGTGCCGGCGGAATCGCCACCCGGGTTGTATCCGGTGCGGGCCGAACTCGCGGTCACCGGAAGCGACGCGGCCTCGATGCCCGCCGCCTGGCGGCAGGTGGTCGAGGACGTCTGCATTGTGTCCGTCGGCTCGCCGGGCGAACCGGTGGGGGCACTCCCCTCGCAAGCGGGGGGCCCACCCGCTTGCGAGGGACTGCTGCGCCTCATCAGCGGACCGGAGGCCGTCGACGTCGCTGCCGGCGGCTCGGAGCGCCTCACCGTGGTCATCGGCACGGACGCCCGCGCCGAGCTGGCGGTCGAGGGGCACCTGATCAGCCCGTGGGGCACGTGGGAGTGGATCGGGCCGGCAGCGGTGGGCGCCACCGTGCCGGCCACGGGAAACGTGACACTCGAATTCGACGTGTCGCCTCCGGCGTGGGTGGACCCCGGTGAATGGTGGGCCCTGATCCGGGTCGCCGGCGGGGGCCGGTTGCTCTACTCGCCCGCGGTGCGGGTGACGGTCCGGTGAGCAGTCCGGTGGCCGCGACAGTGGGCGGTGTGCCGATCGCGGTCGCCGAGGTCGACGCCCGTGAGGCCGCGCTGCGGTCGGGCCGGCGCGCCGCGGCACTGCCCCGCGCCGGCACCAGCGAGGGCCGCCAGTTGCGCCGGTGGCTCACCCAGCTGCTGGTCACCGAGCGGGTGGTCGCGGTCGAATCGGCCGCGCTAGGGGTGACACCCGACGCCGCGCCGGCCGAAGACGAACTGTTGCCCGACGGGTCGGCCCGGCTCGAGATCGGCAGCGTTGCCGCGGCCGCGCTGGCCGATCCGCTGGCCCGCGCGCTGTTCATGCGCGTCACGGCCGCGGTCGAGGTAGGCGACGACGACGTCGCCGACTACCACGCCCGCAACCCGCTGCGGTTTGCGCCGCGACCCCGCGCCGGCGGCTGGCGTCCGGCGCGCCCGGCGGCGCCCGCGCTCGAGGAGGTCCGGCCGGTGATCGCCGACCATCTGCTGGCGGCGGCCCGCCGCCGCGCGTTCCGGGTGTGGCTCGACGCGCGCCGGGCCGCGCTGGTCGAACTCGCGCCCGGCTACGAACACCCCGGCGACCCCCGCCAGCCGGACAACACCCACCGGCACTGATGGCCGGGCTCACCCTTGCCATCGACGTCGGCGGCACCAAGATCGCGGCCGGATTGGCGGACGCAGGCGGCGCGCTTGTCCACACGGCGACGCTGCCGACCCCGTCCGGCGACGCGGAGGCGGTGTGGGCGGTGGCCGAGCGGCTGATCACCGAGACCACCGCCGGCACCGCCGTGCGCGGCGTGGGCATCGCGTCCGCCGGGCCGATTCAGCTGGCCACCGGAACCGTCAGCCCGCTCAACATCGCGGGCTGGCGCGACTTCCCGATCGTGGACCGCGTCGCCGCGCTGGTGCCGGGTGTGCCGGTGCGGCTCGGCGGTGACGGGCTGTGCATGGCGCTCGGCGAGCACCGCCACGGTGCGGGCCGGGGCGTGCAGTCATTGCTCGGCATCGTGGTCTCGACCGGAGTCGGCGGTGGCCTGATCCTGGACGGAACGCCATACGCCGGGCTCAGCGGCAACGCCGGCCACGTCGGCCATGTCGTCGTGGAGCTGGAGGGCCCATCGTGTGCCTGCGGCGGCCGCGGCTGCGTCGAGGCGATCGCGTCCGGTCCGCGGCTGGCGCGGTGGGCGCGCGAACACGGGTGGACCGCACCCGCGGGCGCCGGCCCAAAGGAACTCGCCGAAGCGGCCGGCGCCGGCAATCAGGTGGCGCTCAAGGCTTTTCGCCGCGGCGCCACCGCGCTGGCGGCGATGATCGCCTCGGTCGCCGCGGTCTGCGAGCTGGATCTGGCCGTGGTCGGCGGCGGCGTGGCGAAGGCCGGCTGGCTGCTGTTCGACCCGCTGCGCGAGGCGCTTCACGGCTACGCCCGCCTCGATTTCCTCCGCTCGCTGCGCGTGGTGCCCGCTCAGCTCGGCGACGCCGCGGGCCTGGTCGGTGCGGCCGCCCTCGTCCTCCCCTAACTTCACCTCTCCCGCGAAACGCGCTTTTGCCTGATCGGCCGCGCTTGCGCTAACCTGGATCGGCTCCACCGAAGACCGTCGGCCACCGAGAAATTCGGTCGAAGGCCCGGGACATGATCCCGGCGGCCCACGCAGGAGGACGAGGCTAACGCCGCGGCGCGTGTTCGCGCCCGCATGTGCACGCCCCGACCCTGCGTCGGGGCGTCCGTCATTTTCCGGCCCGTCCGCGATTTTGTGGGGCAACACGATATCCACCCGAGGAGGCATGCATGGCAAAGGCTGACAAGGCCACCGCCGTCGCCGACATCGCCGAACAGTTCAGGGCGGCCACGGCCGCGCTGGTCACCGAGTACCGCGGTCTCACGGTGGCCAACCTCGCCGAACTGCGCCGGTCGCTGCGCGATTCCGCCACGTACTCCGTTGCCAAGAACACGCTCGTCAAGCGGGCGGCATCCGAGGCCGGCGTGGAGGGCCTCGACGAGTTGTTCGTCGGCCCCACCGCGATCGCGTTCGTCACCGGCGAGCCCGTCGACGCCGCGAAAGCGCTGAAGAAGTTCGCCAAGGACCACAAGGCGCTGGTCATCAAGGGCGGCTACATGGACGGCCACCCGCTGACCGTCTCTGAGGTCGAGCGCATCGCCGACCTGGAGTCGCGCGAGGTTCTGCTGGCCAAGCTCGCCGGTGCGATGAAGGGCAACTTGAGCAAGGCCGCAGGCCTGTTCAACGCCCCGGCCTCGAACGTGGCGCGGCTCCTTGCCGCGCTGCAGGACAAGAAGACAACCCAGGAACCGGCACCCGAACCCGAGCCGGCTGCTGCCGAATAACCCCAAAACCCCACATCAGGAAGGACCCACCATGGCCAAGCTGTCCACCGACGAGTTGCTCGATGCGTTCAAGGAGATGACGCTGCTGGAGCTCTCCGACTTCGTGAAGGCGTTCGAGGAGACCTTCGAGGTCACCGCTGCCGCGCCGGTCGCGGTTGCCGCGGCTGCCGGCGCTGCCGGCGCGGGCGCCCCGGCCGAGGCCGCCGAGGAGCAGACCGAGTTCGACGTGATCCTCGAGGCGGCCGGTGAGAAGAAGATCGGCGTCATCAAGGTCGTCCGCGAGATCGTCTCCGGGCTGGGCCTCAAGGAGGCCAAGGACCTCGTCGACAGCGCCCCGAAGCCGGTGCTCGAGAAGGTGGCCAAGGAGGCCGCCGACGAGGCCAAGACGAAGCTCGAAGCCGCGGGCGCAGCTGTCACCGTCAAGTAGCCCCGACGAGATCCGCTCACCCTTTGCCCGTCGCGCGCGGGCCCAACCGGCGGCGGCCGCTTTACATGTCACAACCTGCCGCTATAAGTGTTGGCCGTTGCCGACGTAGGCTAGAGTGACCGAAGCCACTTCGGGGGCAGGTGGCGGGGATTACCGGCGGAAGGATCAAGCGTGGGCATCGGAATTGAGGTCAAGGGACTGACAAAGTCCTTCGGATCGCAGCGCATCTGGCAAGATGTCACGTTCGACATCCCGGCCGGTGAGGTCAGCGTGTTGCTGGGTCCGTCGGGTACCGGCAAGTCGGTGTTCTTGAAGTCGCTGATCGGTCTGCTGCGCCCCGAGCGGGGCAGCATCGTCATCGACGGGACCAACATCATCGAGAGTTCCGCCAAGGAGCTGTACGAGATCCGCAAGCTGTTCGGCGTCATGTTCCAGGACGGCGCCCTGTTCGGGTCGATGAACCTCTACGACAACACCGCCTTTCCGCTGCGCGAACACACCAAGAAAAAGGAAAGCGAAATCCGTGACATCGTCATGGAGAAACTGACGGTGGTCGGCCTCGACGGCGATGAGACGAAGTTCCCCGGCGAGATCTCCGGCGGTATGCGCAAGCGCGCCGGCCTGGCTCGCTCGCTGGTGCTCGACCCGAAGATCATCCTCTGCGACGAGCCCGACTCCGGTCTGGACCCCGTCCGTACCGCGTACCTGAGCCAGCTGCTGATCGACATCAACGCGCAGATCGACTGCACGATCCTGATCGTCACCCACAACATTAACATCGCCCGCACGGTGCCGGACAACATGGGCATGCTGTTCCGCAAGCATCTCGTCATGTTCGGTCCGCGTGAGGTCCTGCTGACCAGCGACGAACCCGTCGTTAAGCAGTTCCTCAACGGCCGTCGGATCGGTCCGATCGGCATGTCGGAGGAAAAGGACGAGGCGACCATCGCCGAAGAGCAGGCCTTGCTCGACGCCGGTCACCACCACGGCGGCACTGAGGAGATCGAGGGCGTGCCGCCGCAGATCATCGCGACACCCGGCATGCCGGAGCGCAAGGCCGTGGCCCGCCGCCAGGCCCGTGTGCGCCAGATGATGAACACGTTGCCGCCGGCGGCGCAGGAGGCCATCCGCGACGACCTCGAGGGCACCCACAAGTACAAGACCCACGAGTTCAGCGACGCGACGGTGGAGGCGCCGACCGACACGGTGGAGGCACGGCACTACCTCTCCGATGACGCGCCCACCCAGACCATCCCGCTCCAAGGGGAGCGTTAGCCGCCGGCCCTGGGCGACTCGGCCCACCGATCAGAAGACGACGTTCCGCCGGATCTGATGTCCGGCGACCCCGCCGCGCGGCCGACCGGCGTGCCCGTGCGGGACGAACCCGCAAATACCCGCAAATACTGCGTCAAACCGCGGCTGAACCCTTGACGGAAACGGCCCGAGCCTGCAGTCTGTTGGGCAGCATGTGCAACGGTCGAGGCAAGGACGCCAGCCAGCGCCTTTACTTCCGTGCGCCCATAGTTGAGGAATAAGCCGTCCTGCGGTACTGTTGGACGTTGCGCTGGCTGCCTCCTGCCCACCTCACCTCTTTGACACCGTGGTCCACGCCTGAGCCCTCGTCGGGCTCTTATGTGTGCGTGAGAACCGGACAGGTCGTTAGCCGGTCAAACCGACACTGAAGATCGAGGTATCGCGACTAACGGTCCGGCGCGCAGCGCCCATCGAAGTCGCATGAGGTGCTGGAAGGATGCATCTTGGCAGTCTCCCGCCAGAGCAAATCAGCAGTAGCTACCGCCAATTGCTCAGTTCCCGGAGCCCCCAGTCGAATCTCCTTTGCGAAGCTGCGTGAACCCCTTGAGGTTCCCGGGCTGCTCGAAGTGCAGACCGAGTCGTTCCAATGGTTGATCGGATCCGACGCGTGGCGCGAGAAGGCCGTCGCCCGCGGTGACGTGAACCCGCTCGGCGGCCTCGAAGAGGTGCTCGCCGAGCTGTCCCCGATCGAGGACTTCTCCGGCCAGATGTCGCTGTCGTTCTCCGACCCCCGGTTCGACGAGGTCAAGGCGCCCGTCAACGAATGCAAGGAGAAGGACCAGACCTACGCCGCCCCGCTGTTCGTGACGGCCGAGTTCGTCAACAGCAACACCGGCGAGATCAAGAGCCAAACGGTGTTCATGGGTGACTTCCCGATGATGACGGAGAAGGGCACCTTCATCATCAACGGCACCGAGCGTGTCGTGGTGAGCCAGCTGGTCCGCTCGCCCGGCGTGTACTTCGACGAAACCATCGACAAGTCCACCGAGAAGACCCTGCATTCGGTCAAGGTGATCCCGGGCCGCGGTGCCTGGCTGGAATTCGACGTCGACAAGCGCGACACCGTCGGCGTGCGGATCGACCGCAAGCGCCGCCAGCCCGTCACGGTGCTGCTCAAGGCGCTGGGCTGGACCGGCGAGGAGATCCGCGACCGGTTCGGCTTCTCGGAGATCATGATCTCAACGCTCGAGAAGGACAACACCGCCAACCAGGACGAGGCGCTGCTGGACATCTACCGCAAGCTGCGCCCGGGCGAGCCGCCCACGAAGGAGTCGGCGCAGACGCTGCTGGAGAATCTGTTCTTCAAGGAGAAGCGTTACGACCTGGCTCGGGTGGGCCGCTACAAGGTCAACAAGAAGCTCGGCGTGACCGAAACGCCGGCCCAGGCGTCTACGACCACGCTGACGCGCGAGGACATCGTCGCCACGATCGAGTACCTGGTGCGCCTGCACGAGGGCCAGATCACGATGACGGTGCCCGGCGGCGTCGAGGTGCCGGTGGAGATCGACGACATCGACCACTTCGGCAACCGGCGGCTGCGCACGGTCGGCGAGCTGATCCAGAACCAGATCCGCGTCGGCCTGTCCCGCATGGAGCGTGTCGTCCGCGAGCGGATGACCACACAGGACGTCGAAGCCATCACGCCGCAGACCCTGATCAACATCCGCCCGGTCGTGGCGGCGATCAAGGAGTTCTTCGGCACCAGCCAGCTGTCCCAGTTCATGGACCAGAACAACCCGCTGTCGGGGCTGACCCACAAGCGCCGCCTGTCGGCGCTGGGCCCCGGCGGTCTGTCGCGTGAGCGCGCCGGCTTGGAGGTCCGCGACGTGCACTCCAGCCATTACGGCCGGATGTGCCCGATCGAGACCCCGGAAGGCCCCAACATCGGCCTGATCGGGTCGCTGTCGGTGTACGCGCGGGTGAACCCGTTCGGCTTCATTGAGACGCCGTACCGCAGGGTCGTCGACGGTGAGGTGACCGACGAGATCCACTACCTGACCGCCGACGAGGAGGACCGCCACGTGGTGGCGCAGGCCAACTCGCCGATCGACGACGATGGCCGGTTCACCGAGCCGCGCGTGCTGGTGCGCCGCAAGGGCGGCGAGGTCGAGTACGTCAGCTCGGCCGAGGTGGACTACATGGACGTGTCGCCGCGCCAGATGGTGTCGGTGGCCACCGCAATGATCCCGTTCCTCGAGCACGACGACGCCAACCGCGCGCTGATGGGCGCCAACATGCAGCGTCAGGCCGTGCCCCTGGTGCGCAGCGAGGCGCCGCTGGTGGGCACCGGTATGGAGCTGCGTGCCGCGATCGACGCGGGCGACGTGGTGGTCGCCGACAAGGGCGGCGTGATCGAGGAGGTCTCCGCCGACTACATCACGGTGATGGCCGACGACGGCACGCGGCACAGCTACCAACTGCGCAAGTTCGCCCGGTCCAACCACGGCACCTGCGCCAACCAGCGTCCGATCGTCGACGCCGGCGAGCGCGTGGAGACCGGCCAGGTGATCGCCGACGGGCCGTGCACCGACAACGGCGAGATGGCGCTCGGTAAGAACCTGCTCGTCGCGGTCATGCCGTGGGAGGGCCACAACTACGAGGACGCGATCATCCTGTCCAACCGTCTCGTCGAGGAGGACGTCCTCACCTCGATCCACATCGAGGAGCACGAGATCGACGCCCGCGACACCAAGCTGGGCGCCGAGGAGATCACCCGCGACATCCCGAACGTGTCCGACGAGGTGCTCGCCGATCTCGACGAGCGCGGCATCGTGCGCATCGGCGCCGAGGTCCGCGACGGCGACATCCTGGTCGGCAAGGTCACCCCGAAGGGCGAGACCGAGCTGACCCCGGAGGAGCGGCTGCTTCGGGCGATCTTCGGTGAGAAGGCCCGCGAGGTACGCGACACCTCGCTGAAGGTGCCGCACGGCGAGTCCGGGAAGGTGATTGGCGTCCGGATGTTCAGCCGCGACGAGGACGACGAGCTGCCCGCCGGCGTCAACGAGCTGGTCCGGGTGTACGTCGCCCAGAAGCGCAAGATCTCCGACGGTGACAAGCTGGCCGGCCGCCATGGCAACAAGGGCGTGATCGGCAAGATCCTGCCCGTCGAGGACATGCCGTTCCTTGCGGACGGCACCCCGGTGGACATCATCCTCAACACTCACGGTGTTCCGCGACGGATGAACATCGGCCAGATCCTGGAGACCCACCTGGGGTGGGTCGCCAAGAGCGGCTGGAAGGTCGAGGGCACGCCGTCATGGGCGGCCAGGCTGCCCGACGACCTGCTGGAGGCCGGACCGGAGACGATCGTGGCGACGCCGGTGTTCGACGGTGCCCGCGAGGAGGAGCTGCAGGGCCTGCTGTCGTCGGTGCAGCCGAACCGCGACGGTGAGGTGCTCGTCAATGCCGATGGCAAGGCGATGCTCTACGACGGGCGCAGCGGCGAACCGTTCCCGTACCCGGTGACAGTTGGCTACATGTACATCCTCAAGCTGCACCACTTGGTGGACGACAAGATCCATGCCCGGTCCACCGGCCCGTACTCGATGATCACCCAGCAACCGCTGGGCGGTAAGGCGCAGTTCGGTGGCCAGCGGTTCGGCGAGATGGAGTGCTGGGCCATGCAGGCCTACGGCGCGGCGTACACGCTGCAGGAGCTTTTGACCATCAAGTCCGACGACACCGTCGGCCGGGTCAAGGTGTACGAGGCGATCGTCAAGGGCGAGAACATCCCCGAGCCGGGCATCCCCGAGTCGTTCAAGGTGCTGCTCAAGGAGCTGCAGTCGCTGTGCCTCAACGTCGAAGTACTCAGCAGCGACGGCGCCGCGATCGAGATGCGCGACGGCGACGACGAGGACCTGGAGCGCGCCGCGGCGAACCTGGGAATCAACTTGTCCCGCAACGAATCTGCCTCCGTAGAAGATCTAGCGTGATCTTTCCGTTTAATTCTGCTGATCCCGAAAGGGGAAAGGGAGTTACGTGTTAGACGTCAACTTCTTCGATGAACTCCGCATCGGCCTTGCCACCGCCGACGACATCCGTCAGTGGTCCTTCGGCGAGGTCAAGAAGCCGGAGACCATCAACTACCGCACGCTGAAGCCGGAGAAGGACGGCCTATTCTGCGAGAAGATCTTCGGACCCACTCGCGACTGGGAGTGCTACTGCGGCAAGTACAAGCGCGTGCGCTTCAAGGGCATCATCTGCGAACGCTGCGGCGTCGAGGTGACCCGCGCCAAGGTGCGTCGTGAGCGGATGGGTCACATCGAGCTGGCCGCGCCGGTCACGCACATCTGGTACTTCAAGGGCGTGCCGAGCCGGCTGGGCTACCTGCTCGACCTGGCGCCGAAGGATCTGGAAAAGATCATCTACTTCGCCGCGTATGTGATCACCAACGTCGACGAAGAGTTGCGTCACAACGAGCTGTCCACCCTCGAAGCCGAGATGGAGGTCGAGAAGAAGGCCATCGAGGATCAGCGCGACGCCGAGTTGGAGGCCCGCGCCCAGAAGCTCGAGGCCGACCTCGCCGAGCTGGAGGCCGACGGCGCGAAATCGGACGTGCGGCGCAAGGTCCGCGACGGCGGTGAGCGTGAGATGCGCCAGCTACGTGACCGTGCCCAGCGCGAGCTGGCCCGGCTCGAAGAGATCTGGACGACGTTCACCAAGCTGGCCCCCAAGCAGCTGATCGTCGACGAGGTGCTCTACCGCGAGCTAATCGACCGCTACGGCGAGTACTTCACCGGCTCGATGGGCGCCGAAGCCATCCAGAAGCTCATCGAGATCTTCGATATCAGCGCCGAGGCCGAAGCGCTGCGTGACGTGATCCGGAACGGCAAGGGGCAGAAGAAGCTTCGTGCCCTCAAGCGGCTCAAAGTGGTCGCCGCCTTCCAACAGTCGGGCAACTCACCGATGGGCATGGTGCTCGACGCGGTGCCGGTGATCCCGCCGGAACTGCGCCCGATGGTGCAGCTCGACGGTGGCCGGTTCGCCACCAGCGACCTCAACGACCTGTACCGCCGCGTGATCAACCGCAACAACCGCCTCAAGAGGCTGATCGACCTCGGTGCACCCGAGATCATCGTCAACAACGAGAAGCGGATGCTGCAGGAGTCGGTGGACGCGCTGTTCGACAACGGCCGGCGCGGTCGGCCCGTCACCGGGCCGGGTAACCGGCCGCTGAAGTCGCTGAGCGATCTGCTCAAGGGCAAGCAGGGCCGGTTCCGGCAGAACCTGCTCGGCAAGCGTGTGGACTACTCGGGGCGTTCGGTGATCGTGGTCGGCCCGCAGCTCAAGCTGCACCAGTGCGGCCTGCCCAAGCTGATGGCCCTGGAGCTGTTCAAGCCGTTCGTGATGAAGCGACTCGTGGACCTCAACCACGCGCAGAACATCAAAAGCGCCAAGCGCATGGTAGAGCGGCAGCGTCCGCAGGTGTGGGACGTGCTCGAGGAGGTGATCGGTGAGCATCCGGTGTTGTTGAACCGGGCGCCCACGTTGCACCGGCTGGGTATTCAGGCGTTTGAGCCGATGCTGGTGGAGGGTAAGGCGATTCAGCTGCATCCGCTGGTATGTGAGGCGTTTAACGCCGACTTCGATGGTGACCAGATGGCGGTGCACTTGCCGCTGAGTGCGGAGGCGCAGGCCGAGGCGCGCATTCTGATGCTGTCCAGTAACAACATCTTGTCGCCGGCCTCGGGTAAGCCGTTGGCCATGCCGCGGCTGGACATGGTGACCGGCCTGTACTACCTGACCACCGAGGTGCCCGGTGATGTCGGTGAGTACCGCCCGGCGGGTAAGGACCGGCCGGAGTCGGGGGCGTATAGCTCGCCGGCCGAGGCGATCATGGCCGCCGATCGCGGTGCGCTTAGTGTGCGGGCCAGGATCAAGGTGCGCCTGACGGCGCTCCGTCCGCCGGCCGAGGTGGAGGCGGCGCTGTTCGGCGCACAGGGTTGGACACCGGGGCAGGCGTGGACGATTCAGACCACGCTGGGTCGGGTGCTGTTCAATGAGTTGCTGCCGCGCCGGTATCCGTTCATCAACGAGCAGATGCACAAGAAGGTGCAGGCGCGCATCATCAACGATCTGGCCGAGCGCTTCCCGATGATCGTCGTGGCCCAAACCGTGGACAAGCTCAAGGACACCGGTTTTTACTGGGCCACCCGCTCGGGTGTCACGGTGTCGATGGCCGATGTGTTGGTGCCCCCGGAGAAGGGCGAGATCCTGGAGCGGTACGAGAAGGAAGCCGACGGGATCGAGAAGAAATACCAGCGCGGTGCGCTGAACCACCAGGAGCGCAACGAGGCGCTGGTGAAGATCTGGCAGGACGCCACCGAAGAGGTCGGCGAGGCGCTGAGGTCGCACTACCCCGTCGACAACCCGATCATCACGATCGTCGAGTCGGGTGCGACAGGTAACTTCACGCAGACCCGCACGCTAGCGGGGATGAAGGGCCTGGTGACCAATCCGAAGGGCGAGTTCATCCCGCGGCCGATCAAGTCCTCGTTCCGTGAGGGCCTGACGGTGCTGGAGTACTTCATCAACACCCACGGCGCGCGAAAGGGCTTGGCCGACACCGCGTTGCGTACCGCCGACTCGGGTTATCTGACCCGCCGTCTGGTGGACGTGTCGCAAGACGTGATCGTCCGCGAACACGACTGCGGCACCGAGCGGGGCATCACCGTCCGGCTCGCCGAGCCGGTTTCCGACGGTCTGGTCAAGGATCAGTACGTCGAAACGTCCGCGTACGCACGGACTTTGGCCGAGGACGCGGTCGATGACACGGGCAACGTGCTCGTCGAGAAGGGCCACGACCTTGGTGATCCCGCGATCGATCTGCTGCTGGAGAACGGCATCACGTCGGTGCGGGTCCGCTCGGTGCTGACCTGCGCGAGCGCCAACGGTGTGTGCGCGAAGTGCTATGGCCGTTCGATGGCCACCGGCAAGCTGGTGGACATCGGTGAGGCGGTGGGCATCGTTGCCGCTCAGTCGATCGGCGAGCCCGGCACCCAGCTGACCATGCGGACGTTCCACCAGGGCGGTGTCACCGGCGGCCAGGACATTACCGGTGGTCTGCCCCGCGTGCAGGAACTGTTCGAGGCTCGTGTGCCGCGGGACAAGGCGCCCATCGCCGAGGTGGCCGGTCGAGTCCAGATCGAGGAAGGTGAGAAGTTCTACAAGGTCACCATCACCCCGGACGACGGCAGCGAGGAAGTGGTCTACGACAAGCTGTCGCGCCGTCAACGGCTGAAGGTCGTTATCCACGAGGACGGCACCGAGGGTCTGCTGCGCGACGGCGATCACGTAGAGGTCGGCGACCAGCTGATGGAGGGCTCGGCCGATCCGCATGAGGTGCTGCGTGTCCAGGGCCCGCGCGAGGTGCAGCTGCACCTGGTCCACGAGGTCCAGGAGGTCTACCGGGCTCAGGGCGTGTCGATCCACGACAAGCACATCGAGGTGATCGTCCGGCAGATGCTGCGGCGCGTGACCATCATCGACTCGGGCAGCACGGAGTTCTTGCCCGGCTCGCTGACGGAGCGTACCGAGTTCGAGGCCGAGAACCGTCGGGTAGTGGCCGAGGGCGGCGAGCCCGCGGCCGGGCGCCCGGTGCTGATGGGCATCACGAAGGCGTCGCTGGCCACCGACTCGTGGCTGTCGGCGGCGTCGTTCCAGGAGACCACGCGAGTGCTCACCGATGCGGCCATCAACTGCCGCAGCGACAAGCTCAACGGTCTGAAGGAGAACGTGATCATCGGCAAGCTGATCCCGGCCGGGACGGGAATCAACCGGTACCGCAACATCCAGGTGCAGCCGACCGAGGAGGCGCGGGCCGCCGCGTACACGATCCCGTCCTACGAGGATCAGTACTACAGCCCCGACTTCGGTCAGGCCACCGGTGCGGCCGTACCGCTGGACGACTACGGCTACAGCGACTACCGCTGAATCAGCAGACCTCTCCCCTCACGCCGTTCATGTATCGGTGCAGATCATCCATGGTGACCGTAGCGGGGGATTTACTGTTGGCACGCATCCAGTTGAGGTGATCCACCAGGCTGTAGGCGTACGTTTGCTGCGTCGACGTCCCGTACTTGGCCAGTACTTTCAATGCAGGTTTGAAGAGTTCACCTTCGGGGGTGAAGATCCAAAACGACCGGCTGCCATCCCGGTGCCGAACCTGGCGGACAGTGAAATAGTCGTCCAACGCGGGACCCCTTCTCGCTGCACCCGGAAGTAACGAACGCAGGCATATCACGCGTTCGCGACAGAGCCTGGAGGCTCGCCGAGAACGTCGCGAACGCTAAATCCTGTGGTCGCTAAGGCCGACCCCTGGGTCCAACACGTCCGCAACCTTCGCCCGGCCGGCTGATCGGCTATCCGGTTGAGGACTGCGCAGCGGGCGGCCTTGCGTGGAGCGCTGGAACGCTGACGAGAGGTTTGTGATGACGCGCACGATCGGGTTGAGGGCGTCGTGGGCGATGCTGGCGTCTGTGGCCGCTGCCGCGGCCGCAGGTTGGAGCGGGACGAGAATCACGTGTCGCAGACGCGCCATCTGGTGGATTGAGACTGCGTGGCCAGAAACATCACAAAGCCGACGAGGATTGCAATTCATTAGCCGGACTTGAGGACCGTCTCCTCGCCGCATTGCTGATAGGCGCAGACGGCACTCTCATGGCCAGCGCTCCTAGCATGGGCGGTGACACCACCGGGAGGTGTGTTCCAGCTTGTCGCGCAGCGCCGTGTTCAGCCGTTCACCGCGGCCGGCTGCGCCGCCCAGCTCGCCAGTACTTTCAGCCGTTCTTCTGACACCGATCCCGGTTGCACAGTGGACACCCACAGGGTCTGTTCGGGATCGTCGGCCGGGGCCTCGTATCCGAGTTCCAGGTCGCCCACGAGGCCGTGGTGGCAGTTCCTCACGCCGTAGGTGTGCTGGTTCACGTCGTGGTCGGCCCACCAGCGACGAAAGTCGGGATCCTGCACGGACAGATCTCCGACAAGTTCAGCCAGCGCCGGGTCGTGGGGGTTGCGGCCGGCGTAGAGGCGCAGGTTGGCGACGATGCCTTGGGCCGCTGCGCGCCAGTCGGTGCACATCGAGCGCACCTGGTCGTGCAGAAAAATCAGGCGTGCCATGTTACGGAAATGTGGGGGCAACGCGTCGAAGTCTGTGAATAAGACGCGGGCAAGCGCGTTTGCGGCCAGCACGTCTAGGCGTCGGCCCACTACCAGGACAGGTACGTCGGTGATGCTGTCCACGACCAGCCGCAGGCCCGGGCGGACTTGTTGCGCAGGCAGGGCGCGTGGGCGTGCGCGGCTCGGTTTGGCAAGGGTGAATAGATGGGTGCGCTCCAGATCGTTGAGCTGCAGCGCGCGGGCGACCGCGTCGAGCACCGACTCGGACACGTTGGCAGTGCGGCCGCGTTCCAAACGCACGTAGTAGTCCACGCTGACACCCGCCAACTGAGCCACCTCCTCACGGCGCAGGCCGGGGACGCGGCGCGCGCCGAGGCGCAATGGCAGACCGGCGGCGGCCGGGGTAACCCTGGCGCGGCGAGAGCGCAGGAACT
>Ga0153922_1000244_pt1 | contig 22631 bp, 19 predicted proteins | sample TSNJ006MetaG_FD_104723 | JGI IMG/M metagenome (GOLD analysis project Ga0153922, IMG submission 104723) | Attine ant fungus gardens microbial communities from New Jersey, USA - TSNJ006 MetaG | ecosystem: Host-associated > Fungi > Mycelium > Unclassified | place: USA: New Jersey, Brendon T. Byrne... | reverse complement strand
GTCGGTGGCACGAGCGCGGTCTCCGGCGGGATTGTCTGGATCCCGGCGCATCGGCGATTGCCTGACGAAGAACTGACCGTGGCCGACGCGATGAGTTACCTGCGGGCACAGTCGCTGGGCTCGATGGATGAGGATCTGGTGGAAACGTTCGTCCGGACCGGCCCGGTGATGCTCGACTTTGTCGAAGCGCACAGTGACATCCAGTTCGAGATCGCGGCAGGGTTTCCGGACTACAAGCCGGAATTGCCGGGCGGGCGCCCCGGTGGAGGCCGGTCCCTCAACGCCGTTCCCTACGATCTGTCCCGACTCGGCGACTGGTCGCAGCGGATCACGTCATTTCCAGCCGACTTCAGCAACGTCGGCATCGACGCCGAGACCAGGGCGCGCATCCACGCCTCGGTCGACGACGCATCGGGCCAGATCTGCGTCGCCGGAACGGCGCTCGTCGCGGGGCTCTTGAAGGGACTGCTCGACGCTGGTGTTGTTCCCCAAACGACGTGCCGCGCAAGAGAACTCATCGCCGAATCCGGCGTGATCACCGGCGTGCGAGTCGAACGCGACGGTGAAAGCATGACGGTCGGCGCCCGTCGCGGGGTGATCCTCGGCACTGGCGGCTTTGAGTGGGACGAGGCGCTTGTCGGAGCGTTCCTTCGTGGCCCCATGCATGGGGCGGTGTCGCCACCCAACAACACTGGAGACGGGCTGCGAATGGCAATGGCCCGCGGCGCCGATTTGGCCAACATGGGAGAAGCGTGGTGGGTTCCCGTTGTCCGGATTCCCGGCGACACGATCGACGGTCGGCCACGCAGCCGAAGCGTGCGGCTCGAGCGCACCCGCCCGAGGAGCATCATCGTCAACCGCGGCGGCAGGCGGTTCGTCAACGAGGCCGGCGAATACAACTCGATGGCCGGCGCTTTCCACTATCTCGATCCACGAGAGGGCTACGTCAACGACCCGGCGTGGATCGTCTTCGATTCCCTTCACCTCAAGCGTTATGGCTTTCTCGGCGTCGCCCCGGGCGATCCGGTTCCGCACTGGTTCTGCCAATCGGCCGATCTGCCGGAACTGGGCGCCAAGACCGGAATCGATCCCGAGGGTCTTGCGCGGACGATCGAGGGGTGGAATCGCAACGTCGCCCGAGACGTCGATCCCGACTTCGGGCGCGGCTCGAGTGCATACGACGGGTATTGGGGCGACGAACGCGCCGCCACCCTGGCCGGGAAGACGCTGGGCCCCATCGACACCGCCCCCTACTATGCGGTGCCGGTGTCCATAGGTGCGATGGGCACGAAGGGCGGTCCGCGAACCGATCGTGACGGCCGCGTTCTGCACGTCACCGGCGAGCCGATTCCCGGGCTGTACGCAGCGGGCAACGCGATGGCAGGAGTGACGGGGCGGGCGTACGGCGGCGCGGGCGGAACCCTCGGGCCCGCGATGGTTTTCGGCTTCCGGGCCGGTCACGCCGCGGCGACCGGAAAGTCGCCGGACCGGGCACCTTAAACGCGGACGCCGCCACCGCTGGTTGACTCCTTGGCCGCGACCGGATCGATGAGTTCGTTGAAGTCGGCCACGGTGTGAATGCCGTCGACGAAGTTGAACGTGCCCTCGTCGAGCACTTCGCGTGCGGCGCGAACGACGGCGTTGAGGCCGGCGCGGCAAAAGGAGGTACCGATCGTGACCCTGCGCACTCCGAACTCCTTGAGCTGGGTGAGGGTGAAACGGGTTGGCCCGATGCCCGCGACATAGTTGAAGGGTTTGGCGACGCTGCTGCAGGCCAGGCGGAGTGCCGATTCGTCGGGAAGCCCTGGCGCATACAACACATCAGCGCCGGCGGCTTCGAAGGCTTGCAGTCGTGTCAACGTATCGTCGAGGTCCGGATCGCCCCGGATGAAGTTTTCCGAGCGGGCGGTCAAGGTGAAGGGATAGGGCAGGGCCCGTGCGGCTTCGACGGCGGCCTGGACTCGTTCGACGGCCAGTCCGCGGGCAAGAATGGGATTGTCGTATCGGTATGTTGCGTCTTCGATCGAGGCCCCGGCCAGACCGATTTCACCGGCGAGGCGCACCGTCTCTGCCACCGTCTCAGGCGATTCTCCGAAGCCGTTCTCCAGATCCGCAGTCACCGGCAGAGGTGTTGCGTCGACGATCGTGCGTACGTGTTCGAGCGTCTCGTCCCGGCTGACCGCTGCGTCGCCGTCACGGCGGCCCAGGGAGAACGCCAGGCCGGCACTGGTGGTGGCCAGTCCATGAAACCCGAGGTTGGCGAAGATGCGGGCAGTACCCATGTCCCACGGATTCGCGAGCACAAGAATCTCGCCGCTGTCGTGCAGTTCGCGGAAGTGTCCGCCGCGTCGGGCCCGCTCTGCGTTATCCATTCCCACTCCGATCGGTAGCTTTACGGCAGGTGTAGCACCCCACACCGACAACCTCGCGACCGATCCGTTCGGCCGCGATCCCTCACCTGAGGGAGAACTGATGACGACCACTCACAGCGCCCTGATCACGGGCGCGACCTCTGGCCTCGGCGCGGCGGTCGCTCGTGCGCTTGCCGAGCGGGGCTGGCACGTACTCGTGCACGGTCGCGATCCCGAGCGTGCTGACAAAGTCGCCGGTGAGATGCGTGCAGCAGGCGGCAGGGTAGACACCCATCTGGCGGATCTCAGCTCACTGAGCCAAACCCGCGGGCTCGCCGAGACGGTCAGCTCCAACCACGCCGCGATTCATCTGCTGATCAACAACGCAGGAATAGGTCCAGGCCGACCCCCGTATCGCAAGCGTGACCTCAGCGCTGACGGCCACGAGCTGCGTTTCGCCGTCAATTACCTCGCCCCTGCGCTCCTGGCCCGCCTACTCGTTCCCACTCTGAGAAATGGTGAGGCCGCTCGGATTATCAACGTCGCATCGGCTGGTCAGGCACCGATCGACTTCGCAGATTTGCGGATGGATCACCGCTACAGCGGTACGCAGGCCTATTACCGCAGCAAGCTCGCGTTGGTCGCGTTCACCTTCGACTTGGCCGCAGAGCTGGCCGACGACGACATTACCGCCATTACCGCCAACTGCTTGCACCCCGCGACGCTGATGAACACGCACATGGTGCGCCAATCGTGGGTCCCTCCCATATCGTCCATCGCGACCGGTGTCAGAGCGGTCATGAACCTCGCCGTTGAACCAACCGGTGCGGCCGTCACGGGACGTTACTTTGACGGCGTGCGTGAGGCCAGGGCTCATGGCGCGGCTTATGACCCTGAAACGCAATCGAAGTTGCGTGCTGCGACCAACGAAATCCTCGAACCGTTTCTCCGGTAGCGGCCAGTCTTACGTCGGCCTGGCAATTGGGATACCGAGGAGATCTGCGGCCGCAGACACGCGGCCGTCGTAGGTCACGACCGCCCGCAGCTACTGAGCTGCCCGTTGGGCAGCCGCGAGATGAATAGCGTCGAGCGTGCGAAGTCGCGGCGGCGACAACACGGCGGCCTCATCGAGCGCGAAACGGCTCAGGGCCACCGTGTCGATGCTGTCCAACAGGTTGCGGGCTTCGGTGATCGCCGACTGACCACCGTCTGCCACGGCCCGAACCAGTTCGGTTCTGGCCAGCGCGGCGGTGAACAGAATGTCGTCGCCGAATCGTTCGAGATAGGCGCTAAGGGCCGCCGATTCGGGTTCGGCAACGATGAGGTTTCACCAGCGCGGAGGTATCCAGGTAAAGCCGCACCCCTACCTCTCCTCGGAGCGCAGTTGCTCCAAACGTGCGGAACCGCTGAAGCCGTAGTCGCGTGGCTTAAGACTGCGCACATCGACTTGTCCGCTCCCCGGCACAACTTGGCCGGCGTTGATCAAGTCTTGCCAAGGATCGTCGGTTATCGGCACGAGTCGCGCGATCGGGCGTCCCCGATCGGTTATCTCAATCAACTCCCCTGCCGCTACCCGGGATAGGTAGCGGCTGGCGTTCTGTCGAAGCACGCGCACACCAATCGACCCTATGTGCTACGTGGTAGCACATAGTCCTCAGGCCGCCCGTCGTTCTTAATCGCCCTCGTTTACAGCCCCGTGGCGCTCGGTTTCGCGGGTGTCTTCCGCGTCTTCTGCCCCGGTATCAAATTCGTCGTACGGCACGTCCGGTGCGAAGTCGTCGGGCTCCAGCGGCGGCTCATCCGAAGCAGGCTTGACTTCGGCGACGTCCGCGCTGGAGATTTCGTTCGCCTCCCCGTGTGGCTTCGAAGGCGCCAGGTCGAGCCGCCCGCGATCCACGAGCCAATCGCGGGCCACCAGGACCAGCCCGACGACAGCGATGGCAATGACGACCACCGCGATGATTGTGTTGCCGGTCAACACCGCCACAGCCAACAAGGCGGTGCCGACGACCGCGACGGCAAGTACGGCGGTCAGCATCGATCACCCCTTTCAAAGGACGGCTTCTCCCCAGGATCACCCTCACTGAACGCATCGACGGCAACATCGTGCAGAAAGCCAGAGATCCGTCGAGCAAAGCTGCGGATTGGACAGTTCAGCTATTTAAAGACAACCCCGGTTGGTTTACATTCAGGTTCAGCAAGCTAGCACCAACCGAGGGGGTCTGATGAAGGCGCGATCCGCAGCCCAGGTTCTGCTCATCGCCGCGGCGGTCGCGGCGTGCTCCTCCCCGCCACCGCCGGCGCCCAGACCCAGCGGGGCGCTAGTAACGGGCACCGCGCAGGTAACCCTTGATGACCAGGCACTGCGCACGACGAACGACGTCGCGTGCGAATCGAGCTTATCGCTCACCAACATCACGATCGGCAAGGATCCCGAAACGATCACCATCCAGATCGACAATTCAAAAAGTCCGACCGCTGAGAGCATCGCTATCGACAACGTCGGTGGGTTCACCGGCACCTACTTGCAAAACCTACAGGGGTCAGCAAATACCAGCATGGTCGACCAGACCTACAAGATCACCGGTACGGCCAGCGGCTTCCATGCCGACAACCCCTCCGCCACGGCCACCGAGAACTTCACCATCGACGCGGCGTGCTGACTTGCCGAATCCGCCATCGGTCGTGATGCGCCCGCTGAGATACCGGCCGTAGGCGATTCCGAGGAAATCGGCGACCGCATCGGCGACCACCTGGGAACGCAAACTGGTGGCGGTATCGAACGCATGAGCAGCGTTCGGAAGTTCAGCGTGGCAGACGGTTTCGACGCCCGCGTCGCGCAAAGCCGCGCAGAACGCCCGTGCCTGAGTGCTCGGAACGATCGGATCTCGGTCACCGTGAATGACGAAAAACGGTGGCGCAGAACTCTTGACGTTGCAAATCGGTGAGGCCGATTCAAAGCGCGCAGGATCGTCAGCAAATCGTGACTTGAACACGACTCTCTCCAGGAACGGCAACATCATCTCGTGCATGTTGTCGACTGTGGTCAGGTCGTAGACGCCGTAATACGGTACCGAAGCCTGCACCGTCGTATCGGCGCTCTCGAATCCCGGCTGCAACGCCGGCTCGTTGGCGGTCAGCGCGGCCAGCGCACAGAGATGGCCGCCTGCTGAACCGCCGGTGAGCGCGATGAAGTCCGGATCCCCGCCGTAGTCGACGATGTTGTGACGCACCCACGCCAGCGCCCGCTTGACGTCGACGATGTGCGCTGGCCAGGAATAACGCGGACTCCGGCGGTAGTTGATCGCGACGCAAATCCAACCGAGGTCGACCATTCTCGCCATCTGCGCATACGCCTGGCCGCGCTTGTCATTCATAGTCCACGCGCCGCCGGGGATTTGTAGCAACACCGGCAACCGTTTTCCCACAACGGATTTCGGGCGCCATATGTCGAGAAGGTGTGCGAGACCCCCGGGGCCGTAGGGGACGTCACTGATGGACGCAGCGTAACGATGACGACGCGGTCCCGCGTGACGCCGCCTCGGGCGCACATCGGCCGGTTCGATCGGATGGTGCACCGACTCCGCGTAGTCGTCACCGAAGCTGTCGCGAAGCGCCCGATCCAGCACGCTGTCGGCGCCCTGAGCTGCGAGCGCGCGTGCATAGCGGTCGACCCGCTCATCCCGCAGGGACGATAACGCGTGGGCGGTGACGACCCGCGGGGGATATTCCGACGCCAACCAGCCGGCCGCCATCGCCGCCAGCATGGGCGAGCCGCGGAGCACCCGAACGCTCGTGCGATAGGCGCTGGTCACGCTCATCGCGTCGATACTCCTTCACTTCTCGTTGATATGGAAGACGGGGTTTGTTCACCCGTGCGTAGCCGCCACAATACAGCCCGCCGGGCTGTCCCCCGGACCGATTGCGAGTTCTGCGGACGCGAGGAGCAATCGGGCTGCTGCTCAGACGACCCGGGACTCGTGACCCTGCCAGTAGCGCTCGCGCAGCAGCCGCTTGTAGAGCTTGCCGTTCGGGTCCCGTGGCAGTTCGTCGACGAAATCAACGGAGCGCGGGCACTTGTAAGTCGCCAATTCCGATCGACAGTAAGCGATCAGTTCCGCCTCGAGGTCGTCGCTGCCCACAGCCGAATCAATAAGCTGCACAACCGCTTTGACCGTCTCGCCCATCTCGGCATCGGGGACGCCGAAGACCGCTACGTCGGCTACCGCGGGATGCCCGGCGAGGACATTCTCCGCCTCCTGCGGGTAGATGTTCACGCCACCGGAGATGATCATGTTGGCCTGGCGGTCCGTAAGGTACAGATAGCCGTCCGCGTCCAGGTAGCCCATGTCGCCAAGCGTCCGCCAGCCCTTGGCATTGGCGATCGACGCGGTCTTGTCGGGATCGTTGTGGTACGCGAACGACCGCCCGCCCGCGAAATACACGACACCGATCTGTCCGGCGCCGAGCTGCTCACCGTCGCTGCCGACGATGTGACATTCGACGAGGGGTCGCCCGACGGATCCCGGATGAGCGAGCCACTCTTGCGGTGAGATGAACGTCGAGCCGACATCCTCGGTGCCCGAGTAGTACTCGTAGATGATCGGTCCCCACCAGTCCAGCATCTGCCGCTTCACTGAAACCGGACACGGCGCCGCCGCGTGGATGACGTAACGCAGACTCGACAGGTCGTATTGGCTGCGCTCGGCGTCGGACAGACGGAGCATGCGCACGAACATCGTCGGCACGAACTGGGCGTGGGTGACCCGATGGCGCTGGATCAACTCGAGGCACTCGCGCGCATCGAATCTTTCCATTACCACCACGGTGGCGCCGCGCCGCTGCCACGACATCGTGAACACAAGCGGTGCAGAGTGATACAGCGGCGCCGGCGACAGGTACACGACGTCGCCGCTCGCATGACCACCGAACAAGCTTCGGGCGATCTGCACCGGCGGTGCAGACGGGTCGCCCAGCGGCGTGCCCGGCAGGGGTTTCTGAACACCCTTCGGCCGCCCGGTCGTACCCGACGAGTACAGCATCTCGCGGCCCTCGCACTCGTCGTCAAGGGGCGCCGCAGTTTCGGCGGCCAACACGTCCTCGTAGCCTTCGAAGCCCGCCAGGTCTGCGCCGGCCGACACCCGTACCGGGATCCGCGACAAGTTCAGAGACGCCACGACGTCGGCCATCGCGTCGCTCGTCGCCAGCGCCGCTGCCCCGCAGTCGTCGAGGACGTACTGCACCTCGCCCGCGCGCAGGTGCCGGTTGATCGCCGTGTAGTGCAGCCCGGAACGCTGTGCAGCCCAGATGATTTCGATGAACGCCGGGCTGTTCTCCATCAGGATCGCAATGTGATCGCCGACCCGCAGGCCACGCGAGCGCAACGCCCGGGCGAACCGCGTCGATCGCTCTTCGAGTTCGCGGTACGACACCACGGTGCCGCTCGAGCCCATCACGACGGCCGGCCGATCGGGGGTGTGGGCGGCGTGCCAGCCCGGGGTCATCTCAGCCGGAGCCGCGCGATCGGGCTGCGCACCAGAAAGCAGCAGCTCCGCCGCGGCGTAGGCGTCATGCTCGCCGTCGGCGACGGTCGTGGCGAGGCGGTCCAGATCGGGGTGGGCGCGCAGCTTGGTTTGAGCCAACGACAGGATCTGAGCGCGGGCGCGGGCCGTGCGCCGGCCGGGCGTGTCGGCGCGGTAGTGGGCGTCGATCGCCTCGACCAGCCCCGCAACACCTTCACCCTGGGCGGCAACCAGCGAGAGAATCGGCGCGTCGGTCTCGGCTCGCAGGTCGCGCACCGTCTGGTCCGCACCCTCCCGGTCGGCCTTGTTCACGACCACGATGTCAGCGACCTCGAGCAGGCCCGCCTTGGCCGCCTGGACCGCGTCCCCGGCACCGGGATTGAGAATCACCACCGTCGGGTCCGCCACCGCCGCGATCTCGATCTCGGACTGCCCAACCCCGACCGTTTCCAGCAACACCACGTGATAGCCGAGCTCGGCCAGTACCCGGATCGCCGCCGGCACCGCGGCGGCAAGCCCCCCGATATGGCCGCGACTGGCGACCGATCGGATCAGCACGCCGGGGTCGTTGATGTGCGCGGCCATCCGGATTCGGTCGCCGAGCAGCGCGCCGCCGCTGAATGGCGAGGAGGGGTCGACGGCAAGCACCGCCACCCGGTGACCTTGCTGGCGGTATGCGCCGACGAGTGCCGCGATGGTCGTCGACTTCCCCGCGCCGGGCGGCCCGGTGATCCCGACGACTCGGGCGGTGGACCGGCCCAGCGCCGCAAGCACCTCACCGCGACGCGCGCTCTCGACGAGGGTCAGGAGTCGCCCTGCCGCCCTCGTGGAACCGTCTCGCGCCGCTGCGATCAGCTCCTCGATATCGCGCATCACTAAGAACTTAAGGCCGAAGGCACCCAAGGTGCGGGAACCTCGACCGCCGTGCCCTCCTCTCCGTGCGAGAATGCTATTCTCGCAGTCTGAGAGTGCCAGTTGCAAGAAGGGAAATCACATGCAGATCAGCGGTAGCTCCGCGATCGTCGTCGGCGGCACCGGAGGGTTGGGCGAGGCCACGGTTCGCCGGCTGCACGGTGCGGGCGCGAAGGTGCTCGTCGCCGACGTCGCCGACGACAAGGGCAAGGCGCTGGAAAGCGAGCTCGGGATCCGTTACGTACACACCGACGCCACGAGTACCGACGGCGTCAACGCGGCGCTGGCAGAGGCGGAATCTCTTGGTCCGCTGCGTATCTCGGTCGACGCCCACGGCGGACCCGCGAGCGGAGGCCGGCTGGTGGGGAAGGACGGCACACCGCTCGACCTCGATGGGTTCAAGATGACCATCGAGTACTACCTGACCGCAGTGTTCAACGTGATGCGGCTGTCCGCCGCCGCGATCGCGAGATCCGAGCCGCTCGACACCGGCGCCCGCGGCGTGATTGTCAACACCGCGTCGATTGCGGGCTACGAGGGCCAGGTCGGCCAGCTGCCCTATTCGGCCGCGAAGGGTGGGGTGATCGGAATGACCCTGGTCGCGGCCCGTGACCTTTCCCCGCTCGGCATCCGCATCGTCACCATCGCCCCCGGCATGTTTCTGACACCGGCCTACCCGATTCCCGCCGAGCAGCTCGAGGCCCACTGGGGTCCGCAGATCCCGTTCCCGAAACGCATGGGCCAGCCCGCCGAGTATGGGCAACTGGTAGCGAGCATCGTCGAGAACGACTATCTCAACGGCGAAGTCATTCGCCTCGACGGAGCGCTGCGCTTCCCCCCAAAATGACCAGCTGAATGCCCCGAAATAGAGTTCCAAGTCGTCAGTCCACCAAAATCACGACCCGGAATGCTATTTCGCGGCGTTCGCGGCCGCTCCCCAGACTATTCCGCGGCGTTCGCGCCCGCTCCCCCCGCGTTCAGCCGGGCGACGATCCCACGGAAGTCCTCAGTCTGGAACGACTGGTCCTCGGCCGCGTTCGCATAGTCGAGGGTGGCAAGCACCGCGCGCTCGACGTGCATGTTGAGCATCCGCTTGGTGCTCTCGACGGCTTGCCGCGGCAGCTCCATGATCTTCTTCGCGCACCCGATCGCCTCCGAAAGCGGGTCGGCGACAACGTGATTAGCCAGCCCGATTTCAACGGCGCGCTCCGCTGAGATCCGCGCCCCCGTCAACGCGTACTCCTTGGCCTGCAGCACGCTGATCTGCAACGGCCAGGTCAGCGGCCCGCCGTCGGCCGCGACCAGCCCGACCTGCACATGCGGATCGGCCAGGTATGCGGTCTCCGCCATGTACACGATGTCGGAAAGCGCGACCAGGCTGCAGCCCAGCCCGACCGCAGGCCCGTTGACGGCCGCCACGACGGGAATCCGGGTCCGGACCATACCGAGCACGATCTCGCGGCCGTGCAGGATCGTCTTGGCCCGCAGGTCGGGGTCGCGGCTCAGTTCGTCGAGATAAGCGAAGTCGCCGCCGGCCGAAAAGGCCCTGCCGTTCCCGGTGAGCACCGCGGCGCGAGCGTCGCGGTCTTCGTTCAGCCGTGGCCACAACGCCGCCAGACCACTGTGCAGCGCGTCGTCGACCGCGTTCAGCGCGTCGGGCCGGTTGAGCCGGATGATCCGCAGTGCGCCATCGGCCTCGACGTCGATCTCTTGAGGCATGTCGTACAAGTCAGACTCCTAGTCCGAGGATGCGGGACGCGATGATGTTTTTCTGAATCTGAGACGTTCCGCCCATGACACTCTGGGCGCGACTGTAGAGATACGCCGAAAACAAATCCGGCGAGCCAGTACCGCCGACCGCGAGCGCGGCGTGTCCGACCGACTGCTCGACCCACGTCATCAGCAGCTTGTCCAGTGAGCCGTCCGGCCCGTGCGAGACGCCGTCCAGCTGCTCGGACAGCCGCCGTCGCACGTGCAGCCGCAACATCTCGGATTCGACTGCCGCCCAAGCCAACTCTTCGGGGATGTCGCCATCGACCCGACGGGCCATCTCCTTGACCAACTTGACGTACCTCGCCGCGTAGCCCAGCGTCGAGGGTTCGCGCTCGTGGCCGACGACGGTCATCGCCAGTGCCCAGCCCTCCCCCGGCGCACCGACCATGTGCGAGGCCGGCACGGTGGCCCCGTCGAAGAGCACCTGGCCGAATTCCGCTGTGACGCCGTTGATCATCCGCAGCGGACGCTGTTCGATTTCGGGCTGGTGCATCGAGATGATGAATGCGGATATGCCCTTGTGCCGGGGTGCGTCCGGGTCGGTCCGGGCCAGTAGCAGGCACCAGTCGGCGACGTCGCTGTAGCTGGTCCAGATCTTGTGGCCGTGCACGACGTAGTTGTCACCGTCGCAAATAGCCTTCGTCCGCAGCGACGCCAGGTCTGATCCGGCGCCGGGCTCGGAAAAACCCTGGCACCAGCGTTCAGAGCCGTTGATCATCCCGGGCAGGAACCGCCGCTGCAGTTCCGCGCTCCCGTGCCTGCCGAGGCCGACCACCAGGTACCCGAGGCTCGGCCGCGGGGGGGCGCCCGCACGCGCTAGTTCCTCGTCGACGATGACGTCATACACCGGCGGCAGCTCATGCCCGCCGTACTCGCGCGGCCACGACATCCCGAAGAAACCCGCCGAATACAACGCCTGATGCCATTCGCCCTGCCGCGCCCAGTAGTCGTCCCCCGACGTGGCGAATGCCCCCGCGTGCGAGCCCAGCCAGGAGCGCAGGCGAGCGCGAAACGCGGCCTCCTCCGGTGAATCACGAAAGTCCAAGATCGATCTCCTTCAATCGGACCGGGAACAATTCGCCCGACGTCAACGCCCGCCGCAGAAAGACGTGGGCGAGGCACTCCCAAGTGTTGCCGATGCCGCCGTGCACCTGAATGGCGGTCTCGCAGACGGTGCGAGCGGACCGCAAGCAGTACACCTTTGCGATCGCGGCGGCCCGGGCCGCTTCGGCGCGGTCGAGTTCGTCCACGGCCCACGCCGCATACCGCAGCAGGCTGATCGACCCCTCGATCAACGCCAGACCTTCGGCCAGCATGTGAGCCACGGCCTGGTACGAGCCGATCGGCTTGCCGTACTGCTCGCGGATTTTGGCGTACTCACACGCCAGCGCATGTGCCCCGCGTGCCGTGCCGAGGATGTCGGCGGTCGTGGCGACGACCGCGAGCGCATGAAAGCGCTCGCCCTCCTGAAGGGCCACCTCGCCGAGAGACTCACATGGCCCGGAAAGTTCGGCCATGGTTCTGGTCAGGTCCGCACTAGGACAACACGCCCCGACAGAGATCACGGAAACTGTTGCACCACTTAACGTCAACGCTCGCGCGTGTCCACGCGCGTCGACGGCACGCCCGTCGACGCCAAGCGTCGCCGACGACACGTCAGCGCCGAGCGTCACCGACACGTCAACCCCAACCCGTCGGCGGAGGTCGTCGGCGAGCACCGGGCCGAGGAACGGAACGTCGACCAGGCCGCGCCCGAACTCCTCGGCGACAATGGACACCTCGACCCCCGAGGCGCCGTCGGAGCGCAATGACCGCCAGCCGGTCGCGTCGACCGCCTTTTCCAGTCGCGCGATCCGGCTCTCGTCGGACAACTCAGACACCGAGCCGGGCCCGAGGTCGTCGGCCAATTTCGCCGCGGCGTCGCGCAATTGGCGCTGCTCACGTGTCAGACGGACATCCATAGCGCTCCTTCAGAACTCTGCGCAGGACCTTCCCGGAGGGCAGGCGGGGAATCTCGGACACGAACACCACCTCGGCCGGCCGCTTGTACGACGCCAGCCGGTCACCGACCGCGTCGATGAGCTGTTCTGCCCTGATTGACGCGCGGGTGGCGACCGCGGCGACGATGGCCTCGCCGTTGACCGCGTCCGGAATCCCGAAGACCGCACAGTCGTCGACGGCGGGGTGCCCGTGCAGCACGGCCTCGATTTCGGCGGGTGCCACTTGAAATCCGCGCACCTTGATCATTTCCTTGCACCGGTCGGTGATCCGCAGCCGGCCGTCGTCGTCGAGGCTGCCGACGTCGCCGGTGTGGAACCACCCGCCACAGAGCGCGTTCGTGTCGTCGGGCAGATAGCCGGCCATCAACGATTCCGACCGCGCCTGGATTTCGCCGAAATCCCCCACCCGCACGTCCACCCCGGCAATCGGACGACCGACGGTGTCAAGCGGCCCGTCGAGCACGTTGCACGCGATGACCGGCAATTCGCTTGTGCCGTAGGCGGTCAGCCACCTCACGCCGGTTCGCCGAGTGACATCATCGGCGAGACTCGCAACGACGGGCGTCGCACACCACATGATGTAGCGCAGCGATGACAGGTCGAAACTCTCCAACCGGGGGTGCGACGCTAATGCCAACGCGATTGGCGCAACCGCCATTTCGATCGTGACCCGGTCGGCTTCGATGTGGCCGAGCATGAGGTCGATGTCGAATCGGGGATGCAGCCGCAGCCAGGCTCCGGTGTCCAGCGCGGTCATGATGTTCAGCAGGCCGAGAATGTGCGAGGCGGGCGTGACGATCTGCATCCGGTCAGATGACGTCATTGCCAGCCCGCTGCGCCACTGCCGGATCGCAGCGCCGAATGACCGATGGGTGTGCCGGACGGCTTTCGGCATGCCGGTGGTGCCGGAACTGAACACCAGCAGCGCGTCGGCGTCCCGATTCGGCTCGGGAAATCCGCCGCAACCGGACGCCAAAGGCTCGTCCAGGTGCAGCATCGGCATCGCCTGAGCCAGCACCGAATGGTCGCCGACGGCATGCGCCGGACTCGTCACGGCAAGCGCGTGCTCGACCTCCAACCGCTTCCACGACGGGCTCAGCAATACGACCGCGGCGCCGAGTCGCCAGATCGCCCGCACCGCCACCACGAACTCGGGCCGGTTCGACGACATCAGCGCCACCCGCTGGCCGCTCCGCACCCCCCGCTGCGCCAGCGTCGACGCCATGCCGTCGGCCAGGGCGTCAAGTTGCGCCCCGCTGTATTGCCGCTCCCCGTGGACGAGCGCGGCGGCGTGAGTCGACATCGAGAAGATCCTACCGTGCATTGAGAACCGGATTCTCTTATTGATAGAATCTTACTACCAGAGGGAGGCGGCATGTCGATCACCCACGTGTTCCACAGGGCCGCCGTGGCCAGGATCATCAAGGAGACTGCCGACGCGTCCACGTTCGTGCTGACCCCCGACGAGCAGCCGTTTCCCTACCGGGCCGGACAGTACTGCACGTTCCGCGTGACGGTGGACGGCGAGGACCTCTATCGGTCGTATTCGATGTCGAGCGCCCCGGAGACCGACGACGAACTGGCCACCACGGTTAAGCGGGTGCCCACGGGCAAGGTGTCCAACTGGATGCTTGACAACCTGGTCGAGGGTGACGAGGTCGTTTTGACCCGACCCGCGGGCACGTTCTGCCTGGACTCGACGTCCGCCCCGTTGCTGGGGTTCGCCGGCGGCAGCGGCGTCACGCCGATCGTGTCGCTGACCAAGAGCGCGCTCGCCACCACGAACCGCCGGGTCCGGTTGCTGTGCGCGGACCGCGACCGGGAGTCGGTGATCTTCGAGGCGGCGATGTCTGAACTCGTCGAGCGCTACGCGGGCCGGCTGGAGGTGGTCCGGCACATCGACGCCGAGCACGGGCTGATCGACGCGCCAACGGTCCGCATGTTCGTCGGCCCGGACGTCGACGCGGACTGCTACGTGTGCGGCCCGGAGGGGTTCATGACGGTGGTGAAGTCGGCGCTCCCCGGTTTCGGCCCCGATGAGCGCTTGCGCAAAGAGCGACGGCCTCGCGTGTTCGTCGAAAACTTCGACATCGAACCCAAGGTCCACGACGTTGCGCCGGCCACTGCGCAGCCCAAGTCCGGCGACAACGCAACGGTCACGATCCACCTCGACCGCAAGAAGGTTTCCGTTCCCCGCGTCGCCGGGGAAACCCTCCTCGAAAGCGCCCGCCGCGCCGGACTGTCGCCGCCGTTTTCCTGCGAGGCAGGCAACTGCGGCACCTGCATCGGGAAGCTGACCGAGGGCCATGCCACGATGCGCAACAACGATGTCCTCGAGGACGACGAGATCGCCGACGGGTACGTGCTCACGTGCCAAGGTGTCCCGGACAGCGAGTCGATAACCGTCGTTTACGAGTAAGGCGAGTACGGCGAGTACGGCGAGTACGGCGAGTACGGCGAGTAGGGAGAGTCAGGCGAGTAAGGCCCCACGTCAGTCGCCCAGGCGCGGCGGTGGACGGTAGTCGGGCGTGTATCCGCCCACTCGAATGGGGTTGCCGACGAGCCGGAAATCACCCGCGGTCACCACGATTCGGGGGTCGGCCTCCAACGCTTCGGCCAGCGTACGCACGGCGGCGGCGGGGATTCCGAGCGGACGCAGCCGCGACTCCCAGCCCTTGGCGGTATCTGTAGACAGCGCTTCCGTCACGACGGCCAGCACGTCGCCACGTCGCGACACGCGCTCGGACATCTTTTCGAATCCGGCGATGTTCGCCTCGGCCGCGAACGATTTCCAGAACGCGTCATGCGTGATGAACAGCGCGAGGTATCCGTCGGCGGTCGGAAAAAGCTGCGCCGGAACGTAATACGAATGGGCACCGAACGGCAGACGGCGCGGCTCGACGCCGTCATTGAGGTAAGCCGAGGCCCGGTAGTTCAGCTGGGACAGCATCACCTCCTGCAGGCTGACGTCGACCTGCCCGCCGCGGCCCGAGATGATCTGGGCGAGAAGACCCAGCGCGGCGGTCAGCCCGGTGGAGTTGTCGGCCGACGAGTAGCCCGGCAGGGTCGGCGGACCATCGGGGTCACCGGTCATCGCGGCGATTCCAGTGGCTGCCTGGATCACGTAATCGAACGCGGGCTCATCGCCGCCGTCCAGCCCGAAACCGGTCAGCGCGACACAGACGATGCGCTCGTTAAACCGCTTCAGAGAGTCATACGTGAGCCCCAGCCGCCGGATCGCGGACGGTTTCAGGTTGACCAGCAACGCGTGCGCGTCCGCGACCAGTTCGCCGAGTTGACGTTGTCCGGTATCGGAATTCAGGTCGAGGCAGACGCTGCGCTTACTGCGGTTGAGGCTGGCGAAATAGCTGTCGCCGACCTGCCGGGAGATCTCGCCGCCCGGCGGCTCGATCTTGGTGACCTCCGCACCGAGGTCGGCGAGCATCATCGTCGCGTAGGGCCCGGCGAGCATGGTGCCGACCTCGAGGACCCGAATGCCGGCCAGCGGACCGGCCGAGCCGACCAGCGGACCCGAGCCAGCCAGCGGACCGGCCGAGCCGGTCATCGGACTTCAGCGGCCAGCTCCGCCACGATCTCGCGGGTACGCCGCTTGGACGCGACGAGTTCGTCCCGGTCGTTCCCGATCGGCAGTAACCGCACCGACAGATCGGTCACCCCCGCAGAGGCGAACGCGCGGAACCGCGCGAGGATGGCCTCCTCGTCGCCGGCCGCGCAGATGTCACCGACGTCCTTCGCGTCGCCGCGGTCGAGCAGCCGCTGGTAGTTGGGCGAGAACTCGGCCTCCCCGAGGACGCGGTTCGCGCGCTCCCGCGCCGCCAAGACTTCGGTTGTTGCACAAAGACACACCGGGATACCGGCGACGATGCGCGGCGCCGCGCGTCCGGCGTTGGAGGCCGCTTTGGTAATGCGAGGCGCGATGTGCTCGCCGATCGCACGCTCGTCGGCCATCCACAACACCGTGCCGTCGGCGCGCTCGCCGGCGATCCGCAGCATCACCGGACCCAGCGCGGAAACGAGCACCGGCAGGGGTGCGACAGGTGCGAGGTCCAGCGGGTTGTGCACGGTGAACGTCTCGTTCTCGACGTCCACCCGTCCGGGCCCAGAAAACGCGGCGGCCAGGACGTCGAGATAGTCGCGCGTGTACGCCGCGGGCTTGTCGTAGGGCAGGCCGAGCATGTCGCCCACGATCCAGTGGTGCGAGGGTCCGACCCCCAGCGCCAGTCGGCCACCCGCAATGGCGTGTGCCGACAACGCCTGGCGCGCAAGGGCAATCGGATGCTGAGCCTGCAACGGCACGACGGCGGTGCCGAGTTCGATCCGCGTGGTCCGGGTCGCCAGGAGCGCAACGGTCAGCAGCGCGTCGAAGTCACTCGGGATCTGCGGGATCCAGGCGGTCTCCATGCCGGCGGCTTCGGCCCATTCGATGTCGCGGATCATTCCTTCCGGCTTGCGGGCGGTGTCGCGCCGTTCCGGGCCGATCATCACTCCGACGCGCACGGGTCCTCCACAGGTTGTCCGGTAAGTGAACGTATTTCGCGGACAAGGACATCCAACGGGGTGCCGGTCGGGAATACCGCGGCCGCGCCCGCCTCCCGCAACTTCGGCACGTCGGCGTGCGGGATCGTGCCGCCCACCACCACGGCGATGTCCCCGGCGTCGGCCGCCCGCAGCGCCTCGATAGTGCGCCTCGTCAACGCCAGGTGCGCACCCGACAGAATGCTCAGGCCGACCAGCGCGACGTCCTCCTGCAGCGCGATCGAAACGATGTCCTCGATGCGCTGCCGGATGCCGGTGTAGATGACCTCGAAACCGGCATCGCGCAACGTCCTGGCCACGATCTTGGCCCCGCGGTCGTGCCCGTCGAGGCCGGGCTTGGCGACCAGAACCCGCGCCGGGTGGGCCCGGGCGGGAGCTGACTGAGTCATCAGAACACCACCGGCTGCTGGAATTCGCCCCAGACCGACTTGAGCGCGGACACCATTTCTCCGACCGTGCAGTACGCGTTGACGCAGTCGATCAGCGCGTACATCAGGTTGTCGTCCCCCGATGCCGCCCGCGACAGCGCCGCAAGACACCCCGCTACAGCCCGATTATCCCGCTCGGACCTAACCTTGCTCAGGCGCTTCAGCTGCAGGTCGCGGCCCTCCGCATCGAGCTCGTACATCACGACGTCGGGCGGCGGCTCGTCGGAAACGAACTTGTTGACCCCGACGACCGGTCGGGCTCCCGACTCGATGTCCTTGTGCACGCGAAAGGCCTCGTCCGCGATCAGGCCCTGAAGATAGCCGTCCTCGATGGCCCGGACCATGCCGCCGTGCTTCTCCAGGTCGGCCATGATCTCGATGATGCGTTCCTCGGTCGCGTCGGTGAGCGCCTCGACGAAATACGAGCCGCCGAGCGGGTCGGCCACCTTCGCGATCCCGGTCTCGTACGCCAGGATCTGCTGGGTGCGCAACGCCAGTGTGGCCGACTCCTCACTGGGCAGTGCGAACGGCTCGTCCCACGCGGCGGTGAACATCGACTGGACGCCGCCGAGCACGGAGGCCATCGCCTCGTAGGCCACCCGAATCACGTTGTTGTGTGCCTGCGGGGCGTACAGAGAGGCACCGCCGGACACGCAGCCGGTACGGAACATCGACGCCTTGTCGGACTTGGCCCCGTACCGTTCGCGCACGATGGTCGCCCAGCGGCGACGGCCCGCGCGGTACTTGGCGATCTCTTCGAAGAAGTCGCCGTGGGTGTAGAAGAAGAACGAGATCTGCGGCGCGAACTCGTCGATGCTCATCCGGCCCCGTTCGACGACGGTATCGCAGTAGGTCACCCCGTCGGCAAGCGTGAACGCCATCTCCTGCACGGCGTTGGCGCCGGCATCGCGAAAGTGGGCGCCCGCCACGGAGATCGCGTTGAACTTCGGAACCTCCGCGGCGCAGAACTCGATGGTGTCGGCGATCAGGCGCAGGGACGGCTCCGGCGGCCAGATCCATGTCCCGCGCGACGCGTATTCCTTGAGGATGTCGTTCTGGATGGTGCCGGTGAGCTTGGCGCGCGGCACGCCCTTCTTTTCGGCCGCGGCGACGTAGAGCGCGAGCAGAATCGCGGCCGTCCCGTTGATCGTGAAGCTGGTGCTGATCTTGTCCAGCGGAATCCCGTCGAACAGGATCTCCGCGTCGGCGAGCGTGTCCACCGCGACCCCGACCCGCCCCACCTCCTCGGACACTTCCGGATCGTCGGAGTCAAAGCCGCACTGGGTGGGCAGGTCCAGTGCCACCGACAGGCCGGTGCCGCCCTGCTCCAGCAGGTAGCGGTAGCGTCGGTTCGACTCTTCAGCCGTCCCGAACCCGGAGTACTGACGGAATGTCCACAGTCGGCCGCGGTAACCCGATGCGAAGTTTCCGCGGGTGAAGGGAAACGTGCCGGGGGCCGGCTGGTCCACGCGCCGGTCAGCGGGCCCGTACACCGGCTCGAGAGGGATCCCGGACGAGCTCGTTACCTGGTCATTCATCAATGGATACCGTACTTGCAAAAAATGAGAATGCCAATACCATTAGGTGATAATGGACCCTGAGCGGACGGTTGAGCAACGCGGTCTGTGGTTCGAGGAATTCGAGCTCGGCGTGCGCTATCTGCACCGGCCCGGCCGCACCATCACCGAGGCCGACAACGTTTTGTTCACGACCCTGACGATGAACACCCAGGCGCTGCACCTCGATGCCGCATTCTCGGAGGGCCAGGCGCCCTTCCACCAGCGGCTGGTCAATTCGATGTTCACGTTGTCCACCCTCGTCGGGCTGTCGGTGGCGCAGTTGACCCAGGGCACGATCGTGGCCAACCTCGGTTTCTCCGAGATCGCGTTTCCCCGGCCGCTGTTCCACGGCGACACGTTGTACGCCGAAACCGTGGTGACCGACAAGCGTTTGTCGCGCTCGCGTGAGGGCGAGGGAATCGTCACGTTCAGCCACGTCGGGCGTAATCAGCACGGTGACATCGTTGCGACCGCAACGCGAAAGACGATGGTGCGTACAAAACCGGGGCAACCATGACGCTGCAGCACGGACCGGCGTGGTTGTTCTGCCCGGCCGATCGTCCCGAGCGCTTCGCGAAAGCCGCCGCGGCCGCCGACGTGGTCATCCTGGACCTCGAAGACGGAGTCGCGGCCGCCGACAAAGAGTCGGCGCGCCGCTCACTGATAGAAACGCCGCTGGACCCGGCCAAGACGGTGGTGCGGGTCAACGCGGCCGACACCACCGACTACAAGGCCGACCTCCAGACGCTCGCCCACACCGGATACACCACCGTGATGCTGCCGAAAACCGAATCGGCGCAGCAGGTCCGGGCGCTGGCCCCGCGACAGGTGATCGTGCTGATCGAGACACCGCTGGGCGCGGTGAACGTCGCCGAAAGCGTCCAACCGGACAACGCCATCGGTGTGATGTGGGGCTCGGAGGATCTTTTCGCCGCGCTCGGCGGCACCGCGAACAGGAACCCGGACGGGACGCTGCGCGACGTTGCCCGCCATGTGCGGTCGGCCTCGCTGCTGGCCGCGAAGGCCTACTCGCGGCTGGCCCTGGATGCGGTGTTTCTTGACATCAAGGATCTGGAGGGCCTGCGCGCCGAGGTTGACGATGCGGTCGCCGTCGGGTTCGACGCGAAGGTCGCCATCCATCCCAGCCAGGTTCCGGTGATCCGCGCCGGATACACACCGGAGCCCGACCAGATCGATTGGGCCCGCCGGGTCGTGGCGGCCGCGCGGGACAACCGTGGCGTGTTCCAATTGGACGGCACGATGGTCGACATGCCGGTCCTGCTGCGCGCACAGCACATCGTTAGGCTCAGCGAACGATGACCATGCCCCAGTGGCAGCCCCAGTGGAAGAAGTTCGCGGCCACCGCGGCCGCTCGCCATGGCGCGCCCCAAGAGGACTACGCCGAACTGTGGCAATGGTCGGTCGACAAGCCCGCCCGGTTCTGGCGCGCGTTGTGGGACTACTTCGACGTCGGCGGGCCGGGCGACGCGCTTGCCGACGGAGAAGCCGCCGTGCTTGCCGCCGCGTCGATGCCTGGGGCGCAATGGTTTCCGAACGTCAAATTGAACTACGTCGACCTCATCCTGCGGCGCGGCGACCAGGACGGCCCCGCAATCATCGGTGTCGACGAGTCGGGTGCTCGCACGCAGATCAGCTGGAAGGAACTGCCGGGGCAAATCGGGTCCCTCGCGGCCGAGCTCCGCCGCCTCGGCGTCAAACAGGGTGACACCGTCGCCGCATATCTTCCCGACGTCGCCGAAGCGATGATCGCGTCGTTGGCGGTTGCGTCAGTCGGCGCCGTCTGGTCGTCGTGCGGGCAGGACTATGCACCCGAGGGAGCGGCGGCGCGCCTGTCGCAACTGCGTCCGAAGGTGTTATTCAGCGCGGACGGCTACCAACTCAACGGGCGGTGGATCGACAAACAATCCGATACGACCGAGCTGCGGGCCCTGCTGGGTGACCCCCATCTGATCGTGGTCGGCGGGCCGCGTTATCAGGACCTGATCGCCCAGCCGACCGACCCGGACGTGCAGGCCGTCCCCTTCGACCACCCACTGTGGGTGCTGTTCAGCTCCGGCACGACGGGCCGCCCGAAAGGCATCGTGCACGGCCATGGTGGAACGGTCCTGGAGCATCTCAAAACGGTTGGCCTGCATGCAGATCTCGCTCCCGACGATGTGTTCTTCTGGCAGACCGCGCTGAGCTGGATGATGTGGAACTTACGGCTGTCCGGTCTGCTGTGCGGGTCGACGGTGGTGTGCTACAGCGGCCATCCCATGTACCCGGACGCCGACCGGCTCTGGCAGCTGGTCGCCGACGAGCGGGTCACCTACTTCGGCACCAGCCCCGGGTATCTTCTCGCGTCGTGCAAGGCCGGACTCACACCGGGCACCTCACACGACCTCAGCCGGCTGCGCACCGTCGGCAGCACCGGCTCGCCGCTTGCCGCCGATCTTTTCGAATGGGTTGGCGCCCATGTCGGCAAGGACGTGTTGGTGTCGTCGATCAGCGGTGGGACGGACGTCTGCACTGCATTCGCCGGCGGAACACCGGGGGTGCCGGTCCGTCCCGGTGAATTGGCCACCCGCTATCTCGGTGCTGCCCTCGAATGCTGGTCGCCGGACCGTCAACCCCGCGTCAACGAGGTCGGCGAGCTGGTGATCACCGGACCGATGCCGTCCATGCCGGTCGGCTTTTGGAATGACGAGGACGGATCCAAGTACCGCGCGGCGTATTTCGCGCACGAGTGGGCTGATGGCCCGGCGCCGCATGTGTGGCGGCACGGCGACTGGGTGACGCTGACTGACCGGGGGTCACTAGTCATCCACGGGCGCAGCGACGCGACGCTCAACCGGCACGGTATCCGGATGGGGTCGGCCGACATCTACGAAGTCGTCGAGGCGATCGACGAGGTCGGCGAGGCTTTTGTCGTCGGCATCGACGGACCGGACGCCAGCTATTGGATGCCGCTGTTCGTAACGATGGCTCCGGGTAACCGTTTCGATGACGCGCTGAAGGACAAGATCCGCAGGGAGATTCGCGCGAAGTTGTCGCCGCGGCACGTTCCCGACGAGATCATCGAGGCCCCGGGCATCCCGCACACCCGCACCGGCAAGAAGCTGGAGGTGCCGGTCACCGGCATCCTGGCCGGACGCCCGGATGTCGCGGTCGATCCGCGCTCGATCGACAATCCCGATCTGCTCGACTGGTACCGCGAACAGGGCCGCGCTCATCGGTGGTAACTCACCCCAGGTGTTCGCCGAAGAACCCCAGAATGCGCCGCCACGCGTCCTCGGACTCCGGCTCCGAATAGGCCAGCCCCGCAATGCGTTCGACGAATTGAAACACCGAAGGTGTGGGAAGGTCGTTCATGAAGCTGTGGCCGACCTCCGGGTATTCCTTCACGTCATGAGGAACGTCACCGTCGGCGAGCACCGACTTCAGCCTGCCCGCCGTCCCCCGCAGCATGCGGTCCTTCGCCCCGTAGCTGCCCACCACCGGGCATGACCGGCGCAGCGCGTCAACGTCT
>Ga0153922_1000240_pt1 | contig 22657 bp, 23 predicted proteins | sample TSNJ006MetaG_FD_104723 | JGI IMG/M metagenome (GOLD analysis project Ga0153922, IMG submission 104723) | Attine ant fungus gardens microbial communities from New Jersey, USA - TSNJ006 MetaG | ecosystem: Host-associated > Fungi > Mycelium > Unclassified | place: USA: New Jersey, Brendon T. Byrne... | reverse complement strand
CTGTGCATTGTTTAAATGCCGGATGTATTCCCCTTTATTTTGGTCTCGTATGATGACCGGGACCAAGTCGTGTTTTAAGCATTCTTTGAACAGAATCATGCGACCAACCCGCCCGTTTCCGTCAGGCAATACCACATTGAGACCCTGCCAGAAATCTATAATTGATTTCTACTTTTTGTTGTCGTTCTTTGCCTTTTCCCTCTGCCTGATACACATGAATGGAATCAATGAGTTCACATAGCATGGATCGGTCTAATTCTGTAACATTCTCATATTTACGAATAGTTTCTAAAAATTGATTGGTACTCTTGGTTTTCTTTTCTTCGGATTCAACCTTAGATTTTAAATCCTTATACCTTTCAGCTATCTCCAGCTGTTCAGTTTCATAAGTTGAGGACATCTTAGCAAAGCGTTCATCTGTAATCTTGCCTAACGCATTTTGTTCAAAGAGTTTCATAATAATGCTGTCTAATTCTTCAATGCGTTTCTCCACTGTTACCAACTCTTGTTTGAATTGATGAATTTTCTTATTTCCGCCTGTTTCGCTCAACTCACGCATTTCTTCAATGAACTGGTCGCCCAATGCTTCCATGTTTTTCACATGACCTTGAATATCGTTCATAACAATATTCTGTAATGCGTCATATGAAATTGCATGAGTGGTACAAAGATTGCTGTTTCTTACATAGGTTCTGCAACGGAATCTAGGGTCGTTTCCATGCGGATTAGAATATGCCATGTTACGCCCACAGTCTGGACACTTCACAAGACCTACAAATATATTGGGCTTCCCTGTTTTATTAGGTCGCTTCTTTACACTGATGAATTTCCGTACCAGTTCAAAGGTTTCTTCATCAATGATAGCTTCATGGGTGTTCTTAACCACAATCCAATCTTCTTTGGGGATTCTCACTGGTTTCTTGTTCTTGAATGATTTTGTCTGGGTCTTATGGGATACCATATGACCTAGATAAACTTGATTCTCCAAAATATTCTTCACATTCTTTCCAACCCAATCCGTAGGGAACTTAAATCCTTTGCTGGTTTCAAATGTACCGTTTTTCTTTGCTCGATATGCTCTTGGAATCAAAATTTCATCTTCACACAATGTTCTGGCAATCTGATGAACGCTATTACCTTGTTTTGATAATTCAAAAATCTGTTTAATCGTAGGTGCTGTTTCTGGGTCAATCAATAGTTGTCGCTTATTCTCTGGATTTACCATGTAGCCATAAGGTGCAAAAGAACCACAGAACCCACCGCTTAAAGCAGTCGTTTTCTTCACACTACGAATTTTCTTCGATGTGTCACGAGCATAATATTCATTCATGATGGACTTAAAAGGCATCATTTCATTGTCATCATATCTCGTATCAACATCATCATTCAAAGCGATAAAGAGAATGTTGCTGTTAGGAAATATTTCTTCCACATAGTACATAAACATGGCATTGTTACGTCCGAAACGTGACATATCTTTTACCAAAATTCCGTTCGGCTCTTTATCCGCTAAAGCGTCCTCAATCATTCGGTTCACATCTGGGCGGTTAAAGGTAGTTCCAGAATAACCATCATCTACATACTCACCAACAACCTCAAAATTGTTTTCCTTTGAATGATACCGCAACATTTGAAGCTGGTTACTAATACTATTACTTTCTTTATCAGCGTCGCCATCATCTTTTGATAGACGAGCATATAATCTTACTCTAAGTTTTGTCTGCTGTTTTAACATTGGCGTCTCCTCTCCAACAGCAAACAAACAACTTATATCATCACTATTATACCACGTCTTGATGGGATTTTCAGCTATTTATTCTACTGTTTTATCTTTAAAATCAACAATATTCCTGCTCCATTTTTTTCTGAATAAGTCGTTTAATTAAATGCTGTAATTCCACTGTTCCAGAAAATCTTGAAGTGACATAAAATACTGTATTTCCAATGCGTACAGTGTTACACTGTTCTTTCTGGGGCATTGCACCACCTCCATTTCCAAGTACGAAAAAAACACCATCGCTGGTGTTTTCACTAAATCTATCACTTCACTTTGACTACCTTTCGTTCATACATTTGATGATTCAAATCAATCTCCGCATAAATCAGTTTTTCATCATGAAACTCTGTCTGCCCTGTTTGAATACAGGTAGTACCTCGAATCTGATTTATCCATTTACCTTTTTGTGTATCTGGGCTTTCATGAATATGTCCATGTAAAGATAATAAAGGTTGCTTTTCTTTCAGAAACTCGTAAATATCTACTGAACCAATATCCAAGTCTTGATACCGTAATTGTCCTAATCGTAATCCTGCTGGTGGCATATGGGTGATATAAACCGTTTTCTCTGGATTCATTGGTATTGGTAACTCATTCAATATATCACACATATGCGGTAACTTTGTTGTAGAATACTCTAACCAATTATAAATCCTATCGTACTCAAATGTATTTGATATGCCGGCTACTGGACTTAGTTGTCGCTGATGTATGTAATGCTTTTCCGTCACAACTCTATCTTTGCAGCCGAAAGGGTGGTCTAAAATAGAATCCATTCCGATAAACTCATATCCATTTACAGTTACTTTACTGCCAGCAATATCATGAACATTATCAAATTCACCGCAAACAGCAGAAAACAATTCATCTACTGCCAGTAAATCATCATTTCCCAACATTGCAAGATAAGTAATGCCATACTCATGTAATCTTTGAAAATAATCTCTTAGATATTCCTGAATAAAGAGCGGTTGCTCTTGATGTCTGTCACCTAACTTCGGTAACATATCACCACCATTTACAATTAGTTTTATATCACCCTCAACAGCAAGGTCTAATACCTTTTCATACTTACTTTTATCACCATGTAAATCCGTCACATATAATAACTTCATTAAATATCTCACTCCTTTACTTCCATACATTTTTGTGCCCTTTCAATGATATTATATCATGCTATCTGGCAGTTATCAGCAGGAAGTATTGTTTTTACAAGCAATCAGACAACCTAGCGGTGCATGGGAATTTCACCCCTGCATGGTCTATGCAACTGCACCCTTTGCCTGCGACGGTTTTATCACGCTCGGACTGTGGCTATACAGATGTATCATTATACGAATAATGAGGTCATGGCAAACATTCTTTCTACAGAATATTTGTGAATCACAATGGTTGTCTGCTCGCTTATCCTGTAAGGTCATGGCACATTGCTTCACCGGCTCATTCATTACTCAACGTATCTGATTGCTTTATTCAGTTGTCAAAGAACATTCGGCGGTTATTTGCCTATCAAAAATCACGAGAGGTCATGAACTTTGATAGACCAATCATAGGGTTCTCCATGTATCACCAAAAAGTAATACATGGAGATTAAGACTAACTTAGTTCAAAATTTGTTACTGCCAGAATCAATTTGGTTTCCAATGAACGTTTGATTTCATGTTCGATATGTAGATACGGATTGCCAAATTCATCAAACAATGTCTTTTGAGAGAGTTTATTGATATAAGGCTCAAAGTGTTTTAGAACTTGATTCATAGCATTTACATCACCATGTACAGCAAGAACAATGACTGTAAACGGTAATATCTTCTGTTCAGTTTTCATTCAAATGTTCCTCCATAAATTTTTTCAATTCGTTTAATGCATTGTTTTTGTGATAATGCACTGTGCTTTCAGCCAGATTCATGAGCGTGGCGATATCAGCATTTGTCATGTTCAGGAAGAACGATAAAAGAATAATGTCTTGCTTCTTTTTGTTCAATGATTCCAATGCCTGTGCCACCAGAATATCTTCAACTCGTATATCGAAGTTATGAGTAACAAAGCAGATGTAGTCTGAATCGTAATCATCTAAAATGCTTAATTGATTCCATTGAGCCTGTGTTAATCGTTCAAGAGAAATAAAGCGTTCATTTCTACGTTTCGTTTCTGCATAGATGTTTCTGGCATGATTGCGTAAAACAGTTTTGCAAAAACTATCAAATTGATGTTCGATAGTCTTTTCGTAATCAGAAGTATTCATCAAGATTCACCCCCTTTCCGTTTGCAAGGGAGTAAATTATCCCTGCTTACTCCTATCACAGTAGGGAGAGGGCAAATCTTCGATAAAATTATAAAAAAGTACAAAAAAACACAAGCATTATTAAAGTAATGCCTGTGCATAAGAAAAAATCATTTTTTAGTAGTTCTTTATCCTTTCGATTTACAATGATAAACATAGTAAAACCTCCGTAAAAGCAACCATGTTTACTTATGATAAGAATCAAAACTATAAAGCTAGCTTTAGTAGGGTGGTTTGAAATAAAAGCATTGTTTCATGAAAGCTAAAATTTTTTTACTCCGTATAAAGTTCTAATAATCTTTCGATTGCTTTGTCAGTGATATTCAGTTCTTTTAAATAGTTATCAAAACTTCCGTATTTATAGTCTATTGTTTGAAATGCCGTTGTTAGGTATTCTTTTTGTGCCAAAAAACAGTTGCTTGCACGTTCAATAATCTGCTTGTCAATATTTAAAAGCTGGAAACTGGAAACCGTTTGCTCTATTCTCTTTTGCAAATACTTATTTGTTGCCAGATAATCAGCCATAATATCATCCCAGTCTACACCCAGACATTTCAAAATGAGAGCAGACGCAAAACCAGTTCTATCCTTTCCAGCAGTACAATGAAACAATATCGCACCATCTGTTTTACCTACTTCAAGCAAAGTTCTAAAAAATTCTCTGTATGCGTTAGTAGAACTTTCTTCAAATACCAAACTCTCATAAACTTCTAACATTCTTTGCGGTTCCTGTGAAAGAAATTCTGAAAAAAGTTTTTGCTGCGAAAGCATTTTTTGGATAAAGGCCTTGTTTACAACGGGTATCCTTGTATTGTTGAATACAGGAAAAAATAAATAGTTTATATTAGAAATTATTTTATCGGGTTCATTAAGACGTTCTTTTGTATCCCTAAAGTCAATGACATTTTTTATGCCATATGTAGCAAGGATATATTGTTCCTTATCTGAAAGAGTATGTAAGCTGGCGGAACGAATCAGCTTTTTATATTTTATAGTTTTTCCGTTTTGGGTTTTATAACCACCCAAGTCACGAATATTTTCTATACTGTCAAATGTTATTGTATTGATATTTTTCATGCTATCTCCTTTGGTTAAAAATATTTTGATGTATCAAAGTAATGTAAATAATAGATGGATAAACTGTGCGGCTGCTTCGTTAGTCTTTGATTAAATCTTTGACCTTAACTGTTTTTACATTTTTGGAAACTAGCCATGTACAAAGAGCAGTAGTAAATAGAATAAAAAATGTACTAAATAAATATGAAATGGCATTTGTTCCAGATGGAATCTGTGCTATATTAACAACCGAAAACAATAGATTTATCAGATTGTTATTTGAAATTAAGTATAAAGAAATCCCCAAGATTGAAGCAATTATCGCAATAAAGGCAAAACGCAATGTAACTTGAGTTCTTATCTGCCTAGAAGTAAAGCCAATAGATTTCATAATACCAAAATTAAAAACTTCTCTTTTCGTAATCACAATAGCAACTAATAACGTTATTAACGCAATCAATGCCAATGAGATTATTACAACGACATTGGATAGTACTTCAAAAACATTCTGAATAGCACTGATTCTTTTCATCATAGCTTCTCGTTCATTGGTTACATTAAGGCTATCCGATTTGCTCGTATATTGTTCTTTCATATCAGTGATTGCATTGTGAATTTGTGTTGAATCATCAATTTTTACATAATACTCTAATGGGGAATAATTTTCTACAAGCATTTCAATTCCAGTATCTAGCATGGTAATATTTGACCCCATGTTATATACTTTATTATTTATTCCAACAATCTCATAGGATTCTGCTTTACCATCTTTTTCTATAGAGATTGAAATTGAATCACCAATTCCTTTTTCTAAAGAATCCTTTGTTCCATTGCTTATGACAATTTCATTTGCGTCTTTAGGAAGACGACCATCAATTAAATTTGTTTCTTCGATATCACTATTTACCAAGAGTTGGGTTTGGTAATTATCTACGTACGCAGTATATCTACTATCAAAAGATGTAAAATAGGTTATCTGATAATTTTCATCAAGTTGGTCAAAGATATTTTCGATTTCAGAATCTGACAAATTCTCTTCATCTGTAATTTCCACATGGATGTCATTAATCTCATAACCTAGAATGCTGGATACATTTTCAGGAGTTCCAAACGCATTACTTAAACTTAATACTGTAAGAATCATAAAAGAAAAGATAACAATTAGAATAAGTAACGACATATATTGTCGCAAACCAGAAATTAATTGTTTTACACATAATCTAATAGATAATGGTAATTTGCTAAATATTGTTCCATCAGTAAGAGACACGATATTTGTTTCTTTGCCAAATCCTCTTTTTCCGGTCACGATAGCTTCAATAGGCTTTACTTTTTTTACCTGTTTGGTTTGCAACAATACAATTACTCCAACGAATAACAACAAACTAGCAACCAAAATGATTGTTACCAGTACATCAATGTTACCGACCCATAAAATGCCGGACGTACTTAGCAAGTATGACCCGATTGGTGGCGCAATTATATATGCACCTACTACCCCTAAAACACTTCCTAGCAATACAACAGAAAGATACTGTATAAGTAGCAAAAATGTGATGTTTCTGTTTTTAAAACCAAGGGCTTTCATCACACCAAAAGATGTATAGTCATCTTCAATAGACGCTAAAATTGTGTATCTGATTACAATAACCATAATTACCAGCAGGAATAAGGAAAACACCAGCAATACAGCTAAGACGATTCTTGGTACAATTGTTCGGACGGTTTCGAGGTTGGTTTTTTCAAATGAAAATGCACTAGTTTCTAACCCTGCAAAATCATCATTTAATGTTTTACTGTATTCGCTGACTTCTGTATTTGTTAGTCCATCTGATAAGTTCACATTAATAAAGTGCAATTCATGTAATTTGTTTTCAGAAATATTGGCTGATAAATCATTCAGCATATCCTCTGAAACCAAAACACGTTTGGTGTGATAGAATGGGGAGCCATAAATCGGATCTTCAAAAAAACTTGCAATTTCAAAGTCTATATTGTTGTAAGAAATAGTATCTCCAACATCTAAATTAAATTCGTCTTTAAAATTTAGTGGGAGAATAATCTGTTGTTTTTTAAGTTCGGTTATTTTTGATGTGAGTTGGTAATCCCTATCCATAGTTTCATATGATGAAAAAATAGTTGGAATATCATCTTCCCCATCTGGATTTAAGTTACCAAGCAACGCATTTTCAACCGTTGTTTGCTCTACATACTCTTTTTCCTCAAAATAGGTTAGATATTCCGTCTTATAAAGCTGTTTGTTAAACCCATAGATAATATCAGCTTCCCCAGCTTTTTCGTAACTATCATTATATATTTGATTCGTCTTTTGCATGATTCCTAAAGCTGTAACCAGAAACATGGAGGAAAGCATGGCTAAAATAGCTATTATTATTGAGAATCTCTTTCGTCTTTGTAGGTTTCGCTTAATGATGATAAAAGATTTCATAGTAATTACCACCCCATTTCGAAAAGCCACGAAAGTACTGTGTTTTCACGTTCTTTCAAATTCTTTTCTTCTACAAAGGGGAGTAGTAGCTTTTCACCTTTAATTTGGCCATCACTAATATAAATAATTCTATTTGCTCGTAAAGCAGCTTTTACATCATGGGTGACCATCAATATAGATTGACCTGTATCATTACAAGAGGTTAAGGTATCTAAGACTTCTTTGCCAGATGTTGAGTTTAATGCTCCGGTTGGTTCATCTGCAAAAATGATTTCTGGCTGATTAATTAAAGCACGCGCAATTGCTACTCGCTGTAATTGCCCCCCAGAAACCTGTGAGGGAAATCTTTTTTCTAAACCTTTGATATTAAAGTTATTCATGAGTTCTTTTGCATTTTCTATTATTTCTGTTTTCTTCTTTTTGCTTAATAAATATGCTGGAATTGTGATGTTCTCTATAATATTCAGATTGGGCATAAGATTCATTTGTTGAAATACGAATCCCATATGTTGTTTTCTTAAAGTGGATAAAGAATCTTCTTTCAAGTCTGCAATTTCATAATTAAGAAAACTAACAGAACCAGAACTTATAGAATCCATTCCACTAACACAATATAAAAATGTTGATTTACCAGAGCCAGAATTTCCCATTATAATAGTGAAATCATTCCTATATATTGTTACGTTCACCTCTTTTAAAACTTGGGTTTCATCTTTTCCTTGTTTATAATTCTTTTTCAAATCAGAAATCTTGATAATTGCTTGTTTTTCCATATAAAAGTCCTTTCTTGTATCGTTACTTCATAATAGATGACATGACATCAATGTCATGTCATCTATTATATGCTTGCTTACCAAAGCTGTCAAGATAAAGTAATTCTTGATTTTGGGATTTAGATGATATATCATATATTTATAAAAAAATCGTATGAAGAGGTGAACGTATGGATAAGCTAGAACTACTTAGATATTTAGTAAAAAGCACTGAAAAAGAGGGGACTGCTCTATTTGCACAATTATTAAAGCCGCTCAATATAACACCTAATCAAAGTGAGGTTTTACTTGTTTTATCTCAATATGAGCCATTGTCTTTAAAAGAGATTGGGGAGTTACTCATTTGTGAGCGTAAGTCGCCAAGTAGATTGGTTCAAAAGTTAGTAGACAAGGGATTTATATATAAAAGCCAATCTTTAGAAGATAATAGAAAATCTGTTCTTTATCTAACGAAAGATGGTAAAAAAATAATTCCTGAAATAAGGCAGGCAGAGAAAGGTTTTCACACTGTGATATCATCTGCCATAAATGAATCGGATACAGCTATTGAGGAGCTTACCTCTTTTCTGGCGAAGTTCATTGAAAACACAGATAGTAATGAGCGTATAAAAATGCGTACAAAAGATTGATAATAAAATTGGGGAAATCATAATTAACGATTTCCCCGATTTTTTATCTTATAATCTTCCAATTATCCTACTTTTCCAAAGTCAATTCATACTTTGAAAGGTGTGTAGTCTAGGCGTCTTGGTCTAGGCATTTTACTGTCATGACTACATTTTCACAGTCATTTGATTTTTGGTGTATATCTGGTCTATAGTTCTTTTCACCAGAATATTTTTAAGGAAATTCTCTATCAATGGTTTTATAGTTTCTAACTGTTCATCAGTCAAATAACTTTTTATATCTAAATATAATGATTCATATTGTTTCAATAGAATCTCGGAATTATTTTCTTCACATACATTCGCACCTTTAGTGTCTGCACTTAGTGATTCAATGTAAAAATTTTCTGCAACCTATTAGGCGCTTACGTTTATATAAATCAACTGATGAATATTTACTGAACAATTATCCAATTAGTTGATTTTACTAATCTTAAAGTAAATTGTGAATATTGGCTAACTTTGGTTTCTTGGTCTAAGTATTTCACAGTCACAACCGCTGTTACTTGATTATCCGTCATAGTATATACTGGATTCACCAACTCACTGAACACATAATCTTTATTGATAGCTGGCAAAGCATTATTGCCTACATAGTATGCCAGCTCTTTTTCTGTGGCAGTTGGATAGAGCTTGAAGAATGTTTCTAAAAAGCTGTTGATTTCTTCGGTCATGCTTGCGTCCACTGTGCCATCACTTTCTATCTGCTTTGGCTGATAATCAGATTTTTGTGGTTGGCTATCCATAGTCGGATTCTTGACAATCACCATGTCACCAGCACTATCTATATGAACTGCTACATTATAGGCAGAAGTGATATTCTTTTTACTGTCATTCTCTGTTATCTGTTGTTCGACTGAAAAGAGTACATTAAAGGTACTATCATCTTCTTGTGATACACTCCATATCTGAATATTTCTGGCTGTAGAACTAGTTGGAATATCAGTCCTCACCATATCTACATTTAACTGCTGTAAATCTTCGGTCAGATAATTCTTTAATTGCTCATTCCTTTTATCTATGGAATCTTGGGATTGTTGCCATGAGAAGTATTCATTCACAAATGCTTCCACAAAGCTCTCTACTTTGTTGGTATCAACTATCTGCTGTTCAATGATTTCTTTCTCATGAACGGTGTGGATATCTATGGCAGTAAAATTCTTATAGATACCAAAACTCACACTGCCAATAAGCAGAATCCATAAAGCTATAGTGAGCTTCTTATGCGTTCCTACCTTGATGGTGGAAATTTTTTTCTGCTTTTTAGGTTTACTCGGTTTTTCTCTTCTTTCAATTTTTATTTTCATCATATCAAGTCCTTTCTTATTGATTGATAATACGACCAGCTCCGATTAAATGAGCCTGCCAGTAACTACTTGTAAGGTCGGCATAACCAATCGGATCACCTGCGTGAAACATTTGGTTATTGCCTACATAAATGCCAACATGGGTTACATAAGTACCAGAGCTATAGGTAGAATGGAAAAATACCAAATCCCCAGCTTTTGCTTCTGATAGTGAAATATGCTGGGTTGCGTCGTACTGCATTTGTGCGGTTCGTGGTAGTGTTATCCCAGCTTTTCCATAACACCATTGCACCAGTCCAGAACAGTCAAATGAAGTAGTTGGAGAAGCCCCTCCAAAAACATATTTCCAGCCCTCATATTTCAAGGCTTCACTCATAATTGCTTGGACAGTTTCATTATCAAAGTGTGCAGGAGTAAGAAACTCTGATATCACTAATACATAAAACTGATTTCCATACTTGTACCGCCAGCCACCGTTGATTGATACTGCAATAGGATTTGAATAATTGACTTTCACACCGCCAGATTTATCTTTTGAAAAGGCTTCTGCCAACTCATAAGTATACTTTTTACCATTGTTAGCTACATAGGTGAGAAAGCCACCGCCATAGTTGTAAGACTGGATAACGGAATTAATATCACAGCCTAAACTTTCAGCAGTGGCTAACAGCTCACTAAAATATTTACAGCCCTGTTTGATGGATTCTTCGGTACTAAGACTATTAGGTGGCAGTCCAAGCGATTTTGAACTTTGCATAACATCAATCGCAGTACCGCCAGATTCGACTTGGATAATAGCTAAGATGTAATTGATATATTCTTCAATTCCATATTCCTTACAATATTTCTCCACCATTGGTTTATGTTTCAGAACATCTTCGGAAAAATTCGACCCACCTATTTCAAAGTTGATATTACTACTGCTATCATCTGAATCCGCAAATACTATCACAAAAAACAACAACATACTAAAGAACAAAGAGAAAACCACTCCAAAAATGGCAAGATGTTTTAACTTCATTTCTTATGCCCTTTGGTTGTGGCTCTTGTTTTCGTATTTGTTGATTTCCTTGTTGTATTTTGGGTGGATTTTCTGGTATTCTGCCTTTGATAACTTTGTGATTGTTCTTTAGATAGCTGTTTCTTGATTTCTGGTGGTCGTTCATGGTTCATTGGCTGGGAAGTAGTAGTTGGAGTATTGGGTCTGATAGCTCCAGAACCAGATTCTTTCACAGTGCTTGGTCGTGATACCGTAGGAGCTTTTGAATCACTACGAGATACAGGTTGTTGTCGTTTTGCATAATCACGCTGTCTTTTTTGCATGGAAGCATAAGGCTCGGTTTTGTCTTTTTCCTGCTTGGCTCTATCCATTTCCAAACGCTTCTGTGCAATGCCAGCACGTTTTTGACTGCGGTTAATGGAGCGTTCCTGCTGTTTTTGTTTTCTGGTATCAGATACAGAACTTGTAAAATCATTGACATTGCGTATAAGGTCATGTTTTCCTTTATGGACAGCATATTTCACATTGGTAGGAGCGTCTTTTACTTGGTCTTTCAAATCCGTAACTTTATCTACCATGCGATTTTTGGTGTCTACCGCATGACCAGCTTTTTCACCTAATTGCTTACCAATGGAACGCTTTTCAGCAGTTGAATTAGTAGGAGCTTTTGAGGTTCTGTCAGGGTTGCCAGAAGTATTACTTCGTTCATGATTGGCATTGGTTGTTTTGGTATTATTAGCTTTAGAAGCCTGTTTTTTAGTAGAAGTAGGACTTTTACCAAAGGTCTTATTCATGCTATGTTGCAGTTTTCTGACTTGTCGATTCATCATTATACGAGGTTTGCGGAATATCTGCCTGCCCATGTTTTGAGAATCATTGCTTTGCAGAGAGAACATACTCATGATATTTCCCAGATTAAAATAGATTCCTGCAAAGGTGACTATCTGTAAGAACATAATCATAAAAAACGGTGATGTTCCAGATAAGGAATACAGCATTGTTGAAATGCTGAACGCTACGGTAATAATCAATGTAATACCGGCACGTGTCATAATCACATTAAAGAGCTTCATTATCGCTTTTCTTGCCATACCATCAAAACTGGGTATCATGCTTAATAAAAAGCTGATAGGTAAAAACATGGTAAAGATGATAAAGAGTACCTGTGAAAATATCATGATTCCTGTTAGCAAAAATACAAATACAGAAATACCAATATTAAAAATGAATAAAAAGAAAACCGTTCCCAATCTGGAAATGGTCTTTGTAATCGTCAAGTTGGCATTGTCATGATTTTCTATCTCGTCTTTTACGATTTTCTCTCTGTCCTTACCGTTATTCGTATCTGGGCTGGTGGATAATAATTCCTCTACCCGGTCAGCTCCTAAAGCGTCTACATCAGTTGTGCCATATTGGAGTAGCAGCCACGGTTGCTTTACCTGTACGGAAAACAGACTGTCACGTATCATATCCACACTGTCTTTGCCTTGACTGTTGGTGTTTGGCATAACGATTTTCGTACCCACATCAAGGCTGGCATTGCTTACATCCTTGGAAAAGTCGTTAATCTTTCCAATATAGTCTGGAGCATACGCAATAAATGACGCCGATAGAATAAACACCACCAAGAAATTCAAGACCGCCTGTACTGCTTTGGTTGTTTCATGCTTAATTAGTCCTGTATACGCAACATAAATTCCAAGTATCAGAATAAAGATAAGCAGGAATCCAACATAGAAGCCGGAACTGGAAAAGCCATTCTTGGTAACACCTGCAATAGTTTGAATGTTCTTACCGATTGCGTCGGCCGTCTGGCTGATAAAATCCAAACTGTATGCTTCCTGCACCAAGTAACCTGTGGCATTGGAGAGGTAGAGGGAAATTGTCCAGATAAAATTGGTGATGGCATATAGTCCATACATGACGGATTTTCCCAGACCGTCCGACCAGTTCCATGGAAGCCAGCCCCAGCTATTATCCACATAGAAATCCAGTTGATAGTTGGATAGCCCATACTTAGAATATTCATTGCTGGCATTGATGGTTTCATCTACAAGACCGGTCGCATGAGCTACCGTACCAATACTGGCTAAAACAAAAATGACAACTGCAATACATACAACTGTCATACCTGCATAACACACTATTTTCTTTGATAAGGGAAGCTGTTTTCTGGCTTCTTTTCTCTTGATTTTCTCCATTTTTCGATTAGAGATAGACTTCATTTATTCCACCTCTTTTCTCACTGGTGGGCGTGTATCAAAGGCATGAAGTAATTCTTCAAAGATTGGGTGGAACTGCATAACGCCTACACGACCGTAAAGGTCAGAGATTAAGCATTGTCCGTTCTCCAAATCACGCAAGCGTTTCTGGTTGTTTTCGTCCTCTTTGTCTACACCAAAGAACTCCAGCGTTTTCTTAATCTCCACAATGTCAGTAGAGCGGAAAGCAAATTTCAGACCGATATTGTTTTTCATCTTTTCGTCCAGTAAATCGTCGGCATTCTGGGTAACAAAATAAACCCCAGCGTTCATGGCTCGTCCTGCTCGGACCAGCTTCATAGATAGGGTCTTTCCTTGTGCCACCTGTAAGAAGCTCCATGCTTCGTCAAGGTCAACGATTTTAAATATGGAACGGTCAGAGTGGATAAAGTCTAAGGCAAAGGTGCTGATAACGATAAGCATTGCCACACTCAATAATTCCATGGTGGTGTATTCCTCAAATGAAGTATCTGCGTCTGGCAGCACTAAATCAGCTACTTGAATAATGTTTAACTGCTTTTCAAGACTAATGGATTGTGATACATTGCCATCACTGAATAGCAGATGTGCAAAATCGTAATCAACGAAACTTTCGATATGGTCGGCTATATTATTGCTGATGGTCGTATCTTCTTTTCGTAGTTCATCAATGACCAGCAATAAGCCACGTTGCTTACTTTGGGTGACATTACGGATTGCTTTTCTAAGGACAGGGAATTTGTCGCTGTCACGACTGGAAATGCCAGTTAAGAACGTTAAAATATCAATCGCCAGACTTTCCGAATCTTTCTTACGGTTCAAAATGACGTAAGGGTCAAGCAATCCTTTGTTTTCTTCCTCACTGGTGAGATTCACAATGTTAATCTCATGGGCGATTTCTGGCAATGTTTCTTTCCATTTGCCACGTTCAGCCTTTGGGTCAACAATGACAGCTTGACCGCCAAAGAGTACCGCATAATACACCAACATATTGTTACTAAAGGACTTACCGCCACCGAGTGAACCTATGAAAGCAGAAGCCAACGCATTAGTAACTGAACCTTTGACACCTTGACTGGCAAGGCTTGGTTTAAGGTATACATTTCTGCCAGTATCAAGATTGTAACCGACATAGATTCCCTCGGTTTCTCCCAGCATTTGTGTAGCACCAAATCCAAGACCAGCGAGAAAGTCAGAAGTGACATACTGGATATAATCATTGATGTACCGCTTGCTGGCAGGAATAAATTCGCTATGTAACCCCAGCATATCCCCAAAGGGACGCACAAGCTTGATGGATAAATCGTCGTAAAAGTCTTTGACTTCATCACAGCGTCGTTTTAATTCATCAAGGGTGTGTGCCGACACTCGGATAACATAGCTTAGTTTATACATGGATTCCTTACTTTGGTCTAAGGTGTTTTCCAACTCATTAACGGAATCCAGAGCGTCAATCACATTGGAATTTGTTTCATTGTCACTTTCCCAAGCGTGGCTGTCTAGGTCTTTCAGTTCTTTCTTTTTATTGCGAACCGTGGTAAGAGCCTTTTTATTCGCCACAATTTCTACATTCATTGATGTGTCAATCGGAAAAGTGAATTGTTGTTGCTGGTAGTAGAATATTTCACTGCTTGGAAAATCCAGTTCACCAATAATGGAATTAATCGTAAAGTAAGCAACATAGGTTGTCGTATCTTCATGCTCAATTTTAAGATATCGCTGGTTTTCTTCCACCAGACAACGAGTAGGCTTTAATAAATCATATTTTTTTACCAACACATCTTTGTTCTCATATCGTTTTGGCAGATGGTATTCATATTCCTCATAAGGTGTACCTGTCTGACCGTAGATATGTTCCACGATATAACCAAAGTCGTTTTTATCTAATTTACGGATTTTGAACCGTCTGGATATTTTGCTTTCCAATAGATGTTCCATCTTACTAAAGCGTGTAATTTCTTCATTACTCATGGAAACAAAATCCCCCATGAGCTTATGATTGACTTCGCTAAAAAACTCTTGGAACGCCTTTTTAATTTCTTCACCAATACCCTTAATAGAAACTTCCCGTTCATTTAATAAGAGTTTGAAGCCAATAAAAAAGCGGTAGTCCACTTGATTATCACCAATCATATCAACTAACGCTTCGGTTTGTTCATCTATTTTTTTGTATGCTACATCTTTCAATCGTCCTGTGACTTCTTTTTTAGAACGTTCCTGTGTCGCTCGTATACTGGATTCCGTTGCTAATTGCAGAGCATGAATTTTTCCATCACGATTTTGTGCAATCAGTTGTCGAAAGTTATCATGTACTTGGAATTTTTCTTCTGGACTTAAAAAGCTGTAGTTATAGGGTATCAATTCGTAATAGGCGAAACATTCGCCATCATGATTGAACACCAGATTGTTTTCAATATATTTAATTGGGTAAGCCATTATACAATTCACTCCTTACTATGGTAATGGATTCATTCAGTTTCTGTGTTTGCAATTTCACCGCTTTACCAGCGTAGGTGACTTTGGCTCGTATCAGATAAGTGATTACCGATTTTAAGAATCCATATGGTTTCTTGCCATCAAATGTTTTCTGGCACATAAACCAAGTGACACCTACAGGGATTCCAAGATATTTAAGCAATGCCCCATCAATGAATGATAAAGGGGGAACATTGGCTAACAGAATTACTGCAAGCAGTGATACGACAAACCAGGTCATTTGTGTAAAGGTGATAGGAAAAGGTAGCTGTAAATCATTAATTGCGTAAATTACTTTTTCTACCGACCAGATACTGGTATAGCTTCTGATTTTCTTCATTTCATCACGTCCTTTCTGTTTTTAAGTATAGAAAAAGAGCCACATAAAGTGACTCGAGTTCTTTTTGCATATTAAGCTGGAATTTTCATCATCATTTCATAATGTGGTATGTGTCCTAGCTTTTCAAATACTAATTTGAAAATTCTTTTGTAATTATCAATATTTTCATCATCAAAGGTAATAACAAAATCGTCATTTATAAAATGCGAGCCATCATTAATACAGGATACTAACGCCTTACATATTATTTTGTCATTTCCATCAAACTCATCAATACATTTTTCGTAATCCATATCACCTATGATTTTAAAATAATATTCAAGAATACGACGCATTGTATTAAAAGAAGTAACTGTTGACATATTGTCTTCCGTTAATTCCCTCCATAATAATTGATAAGTTGATTCAATAGGGTTTTTCTCATATGTAATAAAACTAGTGATATTATCTTTTTTTCTTACAACACCAAACAATACTTCGTTTTGAGCGAACTGTTTTCCATTACCTAAAAATGTAACTTCTTTATGAAAATAGACATTATGTGTAAGAATAAATGTTTGAAGAATCCCATTCTCACTATTCCGGCAATCTTTCAATAAATTTTTTACCAATGTGCTTACAATAAATAGAACATTACTATCCAAACTAGAAATAGGGTCATCGATAACGATTATCTTATTTGATGTTATACCTGTCTTTTCTTGGCTGCCATATACCAGATAATAAAAGTATAAAAATGTGATAAAATTATATTCTCCTTCACTAAGAGTATTTTTAGCATTAGAGCCGTCATCTCTTAAAATAAGATAAGTACTTTTTTGCTGTTCGTTTTCTTTGAGACTAAAACCCTTGAAATCAAACTTTTCAAGAATTTTATTTATTTCAGTAACTGTCGGAGCTACGCTAGTTAATGAATCTTCGATAGCTTCCATTTCTTTTTTATTTAAAGCAATTTCTTCTTTCAAAGTTTTAATATGGTTACCAACAGAAGACTTTGCTCGTTCTTTGCCAATAAAAAATGATAGATATTTTTTTATATCTTCTTGTAATTCGGAAACAATATATTGCCAAAGTAATTCAGTACATTTTTTTTGTTCCTGCTTTTGGTTTTTAACAATATTATTGTTAGTAATAATGGCACTATTAAATGATTCAATGGTTAGATTTATTCTTTCAAGTAGCTCTTTGGAAGTTTCCAATGAAATTTTATTAGAAGGAGAAATTCTCTTTTTCTCTAGTTCTTCTATATTTAATTTAAACAAACCTTCAAACAGTTGAAAATCTACTTCTAGATTTGAAACATCAATAAATAATATATCTGTTTCTAATATTTTTTTTATGCCTGCTAAAAGATTTTGGAAATAGCTACTATAGTTAGAGATGAACTTATTTAGCGACTGACAGTCTATTTTATAGGCTTCATCAAAGTAATCTTTAATATCTTGTTGCAGTTCTGTGGTCATTTCTTGCTGACAAAATGGACATTTATTTTCTGTGTTGCTCATATACCCTAATCCCTGTTGTATCCAATCACTATTCTTTAACAAATCTATTAATATTCCGACTGGCGAATCTGAACTTCCTGTAATAACTTTCTGTAGTAATTCTGAAACCTCATAATTCAAACTTTCTAAAACATTAATAGTAGGGAATGTGGAATAAATAGCACTATTTTGAGAATAAGCAATATCATATTTGGATTTTAATTTTTCTAAATTAACAGTGCTACTTTTATCCCACTTTTCATAAGAAGTTATACAATTATCATAAAACTTCTGCTTGCTATTCCGATAGCCAACAAGAGCATTACTAAAACTGTCTCCAATTGCTTGTTGAAGTTTCCAACACCTTTCAATAAGGCTTGATTTCTGTTTCTCTATTTCAGTATCAAATCCTTGAATGGTCTGTTCCTTAGTTTTAATCATTCCTAGTTTATTTTGATTTTCTTCTTGCAATGATTTTAACTTTTCTTGAGATTCAATTGAATCCTTGCCCAAAGTAAAAATTCCTTTTAGACTATCGGATTGCTGAAAGTTATCTTCAATAAAATGATTGTTATAAACCAGTACTTTAGTGTCGTTGCTATAACTTGAAGTGATTGAACACTCATTAGATATTAAATGATTACTTAGTAAGTTAGAAATGGTTGTTTTTCCACTTCCGTTGCTTCCATAAATGAAATTTAACTTTTGGGGAATAATTTCAACTGGATTCATGTATGTAGCGACTTTATGAATTTTAATCTTTTCTATCACTTTTCTATCCTCCTAAAAATTTATACTCACATTATCCTACAAATTTCGTCATTCTACAAGATTATATAACAATTATTATCGACAATATTCAAATACTCCATGAGAGGTGACAAGATAATTTCCCTCAATCTCCATATCACGACCTAATGCTTCATAGTCGATATAGTTTTGTAGGTTTGATGGCACTTCTCCAAGTAGTCCTGTTTCTTCAACATAATATCGTGCAATATCTTCCATAGAATCACTATCGGAATAACAGATAATATCATCTGCATTTTCCAGCAGTTCTTCCAGCGAGCTAAACCACATACCTTGAATCTCATTTAATTCATCATAGATAGGTGAACCCTCCAGCTCCATCACCATTTCACATAGGCGGTTGATTTCGCTGATTGGTGTATATTCACTGATTTCAAATGGTAGTTCATAATCGTGAATGGCATATTCTTCATACTCACCATTCAAGCCGATTCTTTCTTCCATTTCTTCATAATCAATGGGTGGGGTGAACCATGCACCGACAAGCTCACCCTCATTGTATTTTCCTAAGTTTGCAATGTAGACTTGCATTTCCATTGTGTCACCCCCTAAGCACCAATAATCTTATTAAAGAGTGCCAAAAGTACATCTTTTACACCGCCGGCATTGAATACCAGACCGACTGCGATTAATGCAATGATTAAGAATCCAATCAGCTTTGAAAATTCTCTTTTAAATCCCAAATAAAGACCAATCACCACGATTGCCAGTAACACAAGGGATTGTGCGTTACTTAAAAACCAGTTGTATAAGTTTTGTCCAAAATTCATTCAACATTCCTCCTTTTGTTGTTGTTCATCATTTTTTCATCTGCACGTTTGCTGATTTGCATTAAGCACATAAGAGTAACGCCAATGGTTACCCCTAACATAATCAGCAGTAAATTAAATACAAAATGCCACATCATATATTCCTCCAATCAAAAAAGCGACCTCTATTGTGGTAAGAAGTCGCCTTATCATTTAATTCTTTTTTGCAATTTTTGAATACAATACTCTAAAATGTCTTTTATTAGTAATAACGGAATATTACTACGGGCATTGTATCCTTGTATTGTTTTTCTTCCATCAGCCGCCTTTGGACTAATTACGACATTTGCCTTTTCCCTTGTGGTTTTTAAAGGCAAATGAATATTACTGTAAAATGTCGTGGGCTTCTTAGGAAATTCTTTGTCATAGGCATTATAATGTGCAACATTTTCTATCCCATAGAAATTTTGAATCTGTTTATAATAACGCCAAATCCTACTTGATTGAGGATTCTCAATGACCCAAATTTCCGGCTCATAGCGCTCAATGATTCGAGTAATATTAAACGCACACAGCTCACCATTTATACGGTTTAATACCGTTTTCCACCAATGTTTTTTAAAATGAGGAGTTTTCTCAAACCACGATTCTAATTGCTCACGAGTGCGTAAGCTAAAATTATTATTGGCTTTCTCTATACCAAACAAAGTAATAATTTCCTCTGTATACCAGCAGACATTACCTCCGGTCATGGAACTGGCTACACTCCATGATTCACAAGGCGGAGAAGCCAATATTATATCTGGTTTTGGCAACTTATCCAATTGACAGAATAATTTAGACTCTCCGAAAAGTTCCGAATAATCGGCTAAATCTATATGAATAAAGTGATTGTTCTTATTCTCAATATCAAGTCCAATGGAATAGATTTCAATATCTTCTGCAAAGTAGGTTTCTACTGCTTTTTTGTAGCAACCATTACCACTGTCAAATAATGCCCAGACAATCAAATGATCACCTCCAATCTGTTTTCAGTCCTATACCACCATATCCTCTAAGGGAATGGTTTGCTGCTTTAGTAATTTTTCGTGTTTTTCCAATAACTTTGCTTCCCTTATCATTTCTGGAATGACATTTGTTTCATTTAGAACATCTAAAATGCTGGCTACTTTTAACGTGGGTGCTACTTGATGGCGTAACCAGTTCAAGGTACGCTCATAGGAGTATGGCTCCGGCTCGGTAGTCAGCCGCAATGCACCTCGATTCCTGCCAATAAACCATTCCCAGCTTTCATTGGTTTTCCACTCGCTACGACGTTTGGTAATGTCTTTGTCCGCAAATCGGATATAGCGGTTGATAATCTCAAAGGCTGTCTTTTCTGCATTTTTATAAGCCAGCAGGTCACCTATGGCATGGGTCGCTCTATCATTCTTTAAGCGGATTTCAAAACGATTCTTAACAACAGCTTCTTCTAATGGAATATCATTTTTAATGAACTGCTCGTAATCCTTTTCATAAATGCAGAAGTACACCTCTGATTTCAAAGAACCAATATAGAGGGTGTTTCCCATATCTGGTTTTTCATCACGGTGAACCAGCTCACCACTTCGGTAATTCCGGAAAGTGCGAAACACTGAAATACATTCTTCCTGTTTACATTTTCGTGCCAGTTCTGGAATGTCCAGGATTCCTACTTTGTCATTGATAGCCAAATCCAAACGTTTAAACACGCCTTTGACTTCCAGACAATCCGTGAAGAAGTCATACCAGCTACGGTGTTGTGCCAGCAGGAAATTTTCAAACTGCCGACAGCCTTTTCCTTTTAGCTCCAGCAGCACACCTTTTGTTAAATCATAAGAAGCCATTACCATAATGTCACCAAAGCGATAATGCTCTGGATAAGAGTAGTAGCCAAAATCCTCATGTATCATGTAGTCAATGTTTAGGTGCAGCACCTCACCAATGATACGAGCAACATTATCTGTGGGGAATCGAATCCGTACATAGTCGAATAGCATTTCCAATGGGTTATCTGGATTGAAGCGTTCCAGTGAAGCAAGCAAGGCTGTTTTCACTTGTTCCGTTGGAACAGTCTTGCTATTTTCAATGTCAGAAAGATATGGTCTGGTGATACCAGAAGCTACCGCCAGCTTGTTTTGGGAAAGCCCATAAGCCAGTCGTTTTTCTTTTAATTCCTCAATCCAAGAAGTGTCGTGTTTCAATCGCATTCCTCCAATCAAAAAGCAGGTGTCAACTTTTGGGGTCGAGTTGACATCTGCTTCAAACTTTAAAAATCCCTCATGGGATAAGGGATTTCCGTTACTAAATAATTGTTTTTTATTGTTTTTGTGCCCCCCTGTTAGATACTGGGGGCTGGTCGCTTGGCGTGGCTAACGCCACCCCAATCAACGCTCGTCTGCACCTGTAGCTTTCGCTTCGCACGCCACCCGCACAGCCGGCATTTGGTTTGTCAATTTTCCTATTTGTTTTAGGAAGTCATATCCCTTGGGTACAAGGGGAGTGTAAAACTCACTGATTACACTTGTACCAACATCTACATAGCCACGTCCTTTGATGGGTTTTAAGAAAAATTGTTTCTGTACATCAGAACCAAACATCATGCCGTATCCTAATTCAGACATTCTACCAAGTGCGACACGGAAATTAAAGTTATCACGGATTCCGTCACCTAAATACTTTGCGTCTGGACGCTGACAAGCTAAGATTAAGAAGAATCCAGCTTGCCGACCTAACATAACAATCTGTTTTAATTTGTCAATAACTTTGGTGCTTTCCTTGCCTAACATATCCATAAATGCCACATATTCATCAAAGATTAAGAAGTTTGCAGGTAAGCCAAGATAGGCATAGTTTTCACCAGTCTTATAGTTTGGGTGTTGCTTCATTTCCGCACTGCGTGCCAACATTTCATCATAAAAATGATTGACGCAAGCCAGCATATCATCTTTGCGATAATAGACATTAGGCATAACTGTTTCTAGGTCTGCCAAGTCACTATTTTTAGGGTCAAGGATATACAGATTCGCATTGGTATGAAGCAGTGCTTCAATGATGGTAAGAATGAAATAACTTTTCCCTGCAATATGTAAATCTTTACATATTGCAGGGTATGTAAAGTAAAATGATATGTAAAGAAGCAAGCAAGACAGCCCTGTTTATAGGGGATTCGCCCGAAAAACTTTACATAACAATTGTCTGATGTTCATGCCATACTTAGAATAGTAACT
>Ga0153922_1000238_pt1 | contig 22731 bp, 24 predicted proteins | sample TSNJ006MetaG_FD_104723 | JGI IMG/M metagenome (GOLD analysis project Ga0153922, IMG submission 104723) | Attine ant fungus gardens microbial communities from New Jersey, USA - TSNJ006 MetaG | ecosystem: Host-associated > Fungi > Mycelium > Unclassified | place: USA: New Jersey, Brendon T. Byrne... | reverse complement strand
TGGTTTTTCGAGAGTGCAAATGAAAAAACGTAGGCGTAGCGGGCTACGCTGAGGCTTTTTCGTTTGTGCTCTCGGAAAATCAGACCAGCGAAGGGATTCATTATTTATTCTTCGATGTACTAGCGCAAGAATCCCTGATAATTAACTGACATGGGAGCTGGATTCGTAAAGCGGTTGGAAGCTCAGTAGTTAGCATCTGATGTAAGAGACCTGCTCCGTAACTTCCCATATGGTATGCGGGTGCCTTCATAGTAGTCAGCCGTGGAGTGGTGTATGCAGCGGTGGAGATATCATCAAAACCGATTACTGAAACTTGCTTTGGTACTTGAATCTGATGGTCTGCCAGTGCTTTTAAGGCTCCGATGGCAATTGAATCACTAGCTGCCAGAATGGCAGTAGGAAGGGTCTTGTTAGCGATTAAGCCGGACATCATCTGATAACCTGATTCGCTTGAGAATTCGCCCTCTGTTAAATAGTTCTGGTATGCAATGTTATGATTGTTACAATAGTCTATAAATACCTTCTTTCGAATATCTAGAAAGAGCTTATTGTTTTCTACATATTCCTGTCCGCCCAAGAATCCAATTTTTTGATGATTTAATTCTTTAAGATAATCCATGGCATCGGTGATTGCCTGTTCGAAATCCAGTGTGATGGTTGATATGTCGATGCGGTTCACGTTCATGTCAAGGAAAAGGATGGAGCTGGTGGTGTCTTTAAAGAAGTTGATTTCCCTTTCGCTGAACTTACCGATGCAGATTAATCCATCCACATCTTTGATGGAATTGGTGTAGTTTACATCGGACTTGTAGGTGCGTACGATGTTTATGGCATTGCGGGTGCAGTAGTCTTCGATTCCCTGACGAATTAAAAGATAGTAGGAATCGGATACTTCCTGTTGAGGGGAGAACCACTGTACGATGCCAATGGTGGCTGTGTTTTTCCAGGAAATCCGGGATTTTTTTGTGTAGTTCAGTGATTCTGCGGCGGCCAGTACTTTTTGGCGTGTCTCGTCCGGTACGCTTAAGGTTGCGTCTTGATTCAGGATTCTGGAGACGGTTGCAGAAGAGACGCCTGCGGCATTTGCGATATCTTTAATTGTAGCCATAATTTCCTCCGAGCTGTCAGGTATGCATCGTGAAGCGTGCTATTGTTCGCAGACTATAGGCTGTAAACAATAACAGTATATCAAATAGGGTTGGAAAAGGGAAGGAATGTGGAGGCGGTTCGTTATTTTTGGCTGTTTATACAAATTATGCAGTAAATGTTTGGTGGAAATTTCAGTGAAATAACGATAGAAATTTAGTAAAATATAGTATATGATTTAGTAAAGGGAGATTCGGAGAAGGAGGATGCAATGAAGGCTATTAATAAGATACAGGGTGCGTTGAATAATAACGAATATGATGAAGTGCTGGAGGATATTTATCTGGAAAAGGGGCAGATGGAATATCAAAAGCTGCGTTATAAAAAGGCGGTGGGTAGATATAAGGAGCTGTTTGGAGATGGTGAGGTGGAGGTTTATAGTGCACCGGGGAGAAGTGAGATAGGTGGGAATCATACTGATCACCAGCAGGGGATGGTATTGGCGGCCTCGGTTAATCTTGATGCGATTGCTGTTGTGGGATGTAATGGCAATGGTCTTGTCCATGTTGTGTCAAAAGGGTATGAGCCGATTATTTTTTCGGCGGCAGATTTGGAGAAGAAGGTTGAAGAGGAAGGAAGGACGGCGGCTCTTATTCGTGGTGTCTTGAAAGGATTTGAAGAGCGAAATCTGCGGATTGGAGGCTTTAATGCATATGTTACCAGTGATGTGCTGGGAGCAGCGGGGTTATCTTCTTCGGCGTGTTTTGAGACGTTGATCGGGGTTATTCTGAATGGGCTTTATAATGAAATGAATGTTAGCATGGTGGAGATTGCTCAGATTGGGCAGTTTGCGGAAAAAGAATATTTTGGGAAACCATGTGGGTTGATGGATCAGATGGCAAGTGCTGTGGGTGGTCTGGTGCATATTGATTTTAAGGATTTGAGTGAACCGATTTTGCATAAGGTGCAGGTGGATTTTGAGAAGTATGAACACAGCTTGTGTATTGTGGATACGGAAGGCTCTCATGCTGATCTGACCGAAGATTATGCACTTGTGCCCAGGGAAATGAGAGCAGTGGCAGAATACTTTGGTAAAGCGGTACTGCGGGAAGTGGAGGAGGGGGAATTCTTTCGGGCGATTCCGCAGTTAAGGATAAAGCTGGGGGATCGTAGTGTGCTGCGCGGCATTCATTTTTTCCAGGAAGAGAAAAGAGTACGGGGACAGGTGAATGCCCTTGAAGAAGGGCGGTTTCCTGTTTTTCTGCAGTTGATTAAAGAGTCTGGGGATTCCTCATATAAGTATTTGCAGAATGTTTATACGAACCATGATGTGCAGAAGCAAAGTGTCTCTATTGCGCTGGCGGTTAGTGAAGGTCTGTTGCAGGAACATGGTGTCAGCCGGGTTCATGGGGGTGGATTTGCAGGAACGATTCAGGCATTTGTGGCAAATGATTTTGTGAAAAGGTATAAGGAAGAGATGGAAAAGGTGTTTGGCGAAAATTCCTGCCATGTTTTGAAGGTTAGAAATTATGGTGGGGTTCAAGTTATCAAATAAAAAGATGTTCTCAGAAAATCATTCATAAAGATGTGATGCAGGGAGTTTCCGAGAGCATTCAAAAATTATAAGGAGGCACTTATGAAAGTAGCAGTATTAGGAGGAGCAGGATATATCGGTTCTCATACCGTGTATGAATTGATCAATGCTGATCATGAGGTTATCATTGTCGATAATCTTGAGACGGGGCATGTTGCGGCAGTACATGAAAAAGCAGAATTCTATCAGGGCGATTTAAGGGACCGGGCATTTGTGGATTCGGTGTTTGATCAGGAAGCGGTAGATGCAGTTATTCATTTTGCAGCCAATTCATTGGTGGGTGAAAGTATGGTGGATCCGCTGAAGTATTATGATAATAATGTTTGTGGCACGAAGATATTGCTGGAAAGCATGGTGGCCCATGGCATTGATAAGATTGTCTTTTCTTCGACGGCGGCAACTTACGGTGAGCCGGAGCGGATTCCGATTACGGAAGATGACCGGACTGAGCCAACGAATACCTATGGCGAGACTAAGCTTTCAATGGAGAAGATATTCAAGTGGACAGCAAAGGCACATAATCTGCGCTATGTATCCCTGCGATATTTTAATGCTTGCGGTGCTCATGTTAGCGGCAGTATCGGTGAAGCGCATGCGCCGGAGACACATTTAATTCCATTGATTCTGCAGGTGCCAAATAATCAGCGGGGTGCAATTAATATTTTCGGAGAAGATTATGATACAAAGGATGGCACATGTATTCGAGACTATATTCATGTAACTGACCTGGCACAAGCACATATTTTAGCAGTGGAGTATCTGGCAAAAGGAAATGACAGCAACATTTTCAATCTGGGAAATGGTATTGGTTTTACTGTGCGGGAGGTTATTGAGGCTGCCAGGAAGGTGACTGGTCATCCGATTCCGGCGGTAGTTTCGGAAAGAAGAGCAGGGGATCCGGCGCGGCTGATCGCATCCAGTGAAAAGGCGAAAAGTGTGTTAGGATGGAAACCGGAATATGCAGATTTAGAGGTGATCATAAAAACCGCATGGCAGTGGCATAAGAATCATCCTAATGGATTTTAATAAGGTGGCATGGTATGATTTGTGAGAATATTAAGCAATTGGTATCCTATGGCGTGAACAAAGGATTAGTAGAGCCGGAAGATGTAGTGGACACCAGGAATCAGCTTTTAGAGGCGCTTGGTTTGGATACTTATGAAGAGTCTGATTCGGAATGTGAAAGTAAGCGGGAAGATATATCTGATGAAGTGGATGAAAGCGGAGTCAATGGAAGCGGAGTTAATAAAAGCGGAGTTAATGGAAGCGAGGTTAATGGAAGCAGGGCAGTTGAAGGCGCTGATGTGAAGGCTGGAAGCAGTTTGGAAGAAATTCTTCAGGGAATATTAGAGTATGCCTGTCAAGAAGGTTTGACCCCGGATTCAATTACCCATAGGGATTTGTTCGATACTAAAATTATGGGAAAGCTTACACCAAAGCCCAGTGTGGTAATAAGGAAGTTTAATGAACACTATCATCAATCACCTCAAAAAGCTACCGATTATTTCTATCAGTTAAGTCAGGATAGCGATTACATACGCTGTTACCGGGTGAAAAAGGATATGAAGTGGCAGGTGGATACCAGATATGGGATCATGGATATCACCATCAATCTATCCAAGCCGGAAAAAGATCCGCGGGAGATAGCAGCAGCGCGAAATGCCAGACAGGGAGGATATCCCAAGTGTTTGCTCTGCCGTGAGAATGAAGGATATGCCGGTCGGATCAACCATCCGGCCAGACAGAACCATAGAATTGTTCCGATTACAATACAAAAATCTTCTTGGGGATTCCAATATTCACCCTACGTGTATTATAATGAACATTGTATTGTATTTAACATGCAGCATATTCCGATGAAAATAGAAAAAGGGACATTTTATAAGTTACTTGACTTTGTACAGCAATTCCCTCATTATTTTGTAGGGGCGAATGCGGATTTGCCGATTGTGGGTGGGTCGATTCTAAGCCATGATCATTTTCAAGGTGGGTGTTATGAATTTGCGATGGCTCGGGCACTGCTTAATAAGACCTTTGTGATTCCTGGATTTGAAGATGTTCAGGCGGGAATTGTAAATTGGCCGATGTCAGTAATTCGAATCAGTAATGCGGATCCCGGTCGTCTGATAGCGCTGGCAGATAGTATTTTGACTAAGTGGCGGGCTTATAGTGATGAGGCGGCGTTTATATTCTCCGAAGCAGATGGTGAACCTCATAATACCATAACCCCGATAGCCAGAAAGCGGGGAGAGCGCTATGAATTAGAGCTGGTCCTTCGTAATAATATTACAACCGAAGAATGCCCATTGGGTGTTTATCATCCTCATAATGAACTGCACCATATCAAAAAGGAAAATATCGGATTGATTGAAGTGATGGGACTGGCCGTACTTCCGGCACGGTTAAAAGATGAGATGGAGCGGCTGGCACAGGCAATTTTACAGAATGAAGATATTTACAGCATTGAAGAAATTGCCCATCATGCAGTATGGGCAGATGATATTCTTGCCCGCTATGATCAGATTGATGAAAGAAATGTCCATGAAATTCTGCAGAAAGAAATCGGAAAAGTGTTTGAACAGGTACTGGAAGACGCAGGTGTTTTTAAACAGGATGAGGCAGGCCAAGCGGCCTTTATGCGGTTCGTCAGTACATTGTAAAGGAGATTGGGTATGGCGAAAATTGAAAAAAGGTTATATGAGAAAACAAAAGCGGGCATGCAGACAGAATTATATACCATTACTAATACCCGGAATGCATCGGTAACGATATGCAACCTTGGCGGGATGGTAACCTCATTGATTGTTCCCGATAGAAATGGAGCGATGCAGGATGTAGTTCTGGGCTATGAACATATCGCCGGATATGAGGAAGCAGATGGTTACTTTGGTGCCCTGATTGGAAGGTTTGGAAACCGCATCGCAAAAGGCAGATTTGATTTGGACGGAAAAACATATCAGCTGGCGATAAATGATGGTGAGAATCATCTTCATGGTGGGATGAAAGGTTTCGACAGCCGGTTCTGGGAAGTGGAAGTTCTGGGTGATAGTTTGCGCCTAACGCTTCTAAGTGAAGATATGGAAGAAAATTATCCGGGGAATCTTGAGGTAGAAGTAGTTTATACTCTGGATGATAATAATTGTCTGGGCATCTCTTATCAGGCAGTTTCGGATAAAGATACAGTCATTAATCTGACTAACCATATGTATTTTAATCTGAGCGGACATGGCAGTGGAGATGTGAGTAAGCAGATGATGAAGCTATACGCATCAGCATTTACGCCTACCGATGCAGGCAGTATTCCTACCGGCGAGATTCGGCCGGTTGAGGAAACACCGTTTGATTTCCGTGAGTTTAAACACATTGGCAGGGACATTGAGGATTCTTGTGAGCAGCTTCGTTTTACAGGTGGATTTGACCATAATTTTGTATTGGATAAAGAAGCTAAAGTTATGGCACCGGCAGCAGAAGCATACAGTGAAGAAAGCGGAATCACCATACTTTGTGAAACGACTCAGCCAGGAATCCAGTTTTATACGGGCAATTATATTTCTAATGAAAACCCATTAGGAAAAGGCGGTATTTCATATGGCAAAAGACATGGCTTCTGCTTGGAAACACAGAACTTCCCGGATGCGGTGAATCATGAGAATTTTCCATCAGCAGTATTAAAAGCAGGCGAGAAGTATCATGAAGTAACAAGATATACTTTCGGGATTGTTAAATAATATAAAAAATGTATAAGTGATAATTGAAATCCTTAACAGTCCAATCATATGAATTTAAAAAGTTAAAATAGTGCATGTTGGCTGCCAGCACCTCACCTCCTACAGCAGCTGGTGTTGATAGTTTGTAAGTTTTGTGTGAGCAAATTCATTGGACACAAGGTGGAAGAGAGGGGTCTTGGGTACAAGGCAACCTTGCTATGGAACGGTCTTCGCAAATTACTTGAAAAACCAGCGGGCAAAGGACAGGGAGGATAAATCCATCCGGCTGCTCTATAAAATTATAACGATTCAAAATGTGGATTCGGTGATTTCCGAAAAATAAAATCGATAAACCTGCTTTTATAAAACAAGAAGTAGCTGGCAACTGCCATTACAATTCCGGTGATGACATCAACCAGTGAGTGCTGCTTTAAGAACACCGTGGAAAGTATGATCAGGCAGGTGAGGATGAAAGATGCACCGATCAGCCACCTGTCTTTTTCCAACATTTTTGATTTGCTAAAGGCAATATGTATAGCCAGTGAATTATACACATGGATACTGGGAAGTACGTTGGTTGGAGAATCGTGCCGGTATAAAAGTTGTACCGTATCGGTGAAGATATTGTCACGAACCATCTCAGCAGGTCGGAGATCCAGGCCGTTGGGATAGAAATAGGAGACAAGCAGGAATATCGTCATGCCGGTTCCCAGACTGAATACCATCTGATAATACTCTTTTCTATCCGGATTAACAAAGATAAAGAAAAGTATTGCAATCAGCATATATACGAACCAGAAAATATATGGAACAATAAAGTATTCACAGAATGGTATGTAGTTGTCAAGAGGTGTGTGGATGATATGAAAGTCCACATCCGTGCGTTTCTCCAGATATCCGAAGATTTTCAGGTAAATAACTGCATAAATCAGTATGATCAGTCCATGTTTGTATTTCTTTAATAGGCGCAAAGTATTACCTCCCTTTATCTTTTGCATTCATCGGCATAAAACTGTCGAAGATAATCGAGTCAAATTGCTTTTGGCATTGTCTGTAAGCTTCAGTGGAACGTATTGTCCAGGCGAATATAGGTGCATTGAACAGATGCTTTATTATTTTTAATGAAAAACATTTTTTTGCATAGTGATAGCTGTATGAGATAAAGTCCGGCTTGCTATACCAGTTGAAAAGCAGGTTTTCTGCCATGAAGAGCAGAAACCCGGGATGTGAGCTAGGGCGTCTAAAATGCTCAGAAAGCTGTCCACGGATAATATCCGGATGATGTTCCTTGAACCAGCGCAGTACAAAAGGACTGAAAGCTTCAATGCAAAAAGGTCCTTTATAACGGCGCAAAAGTTCATTGGTGACAACACTGACCATTGTATTCTTACCAATCGTTTTCAGTTCAACCAAAAGAGGAACCCGTCCATCGACCATGTTAAGTACATCTGAAAATAAGGGAATCCTCTCTTGTGTGTCCTGCAAAGAAAGTTGACAAAGCTCATCATAGGTTTTATTACAGAGCAATTCATCAATACCGCACATGCGTTTCAAAGAATCATCATGAAATATAACTGCCTGCTTATCCTTTGTAAGCTGAACATCAAGTTCAATTGGAAAACCCAATTCTACGGCACGGCGAAAAGCGGCCATAGAATTTTCCGGTATTTTAGCTTCCACATTGAAGAGTCCTCGGTGGGCAAAACTTAGCTGTTCAAATTGCCGGCATCGTTCCCGATGTGTAGTTCTGGGCATCACAGCAAATAGGAAAATACATAGAAGCGCCGGCAGTACAGCTAGAGCAACAATTAAAAGTGTCATAAAAGATACCTCACATATTAAGTAATTAAGCTGCCTCATTTCGTGCTGTAGATCTCGGGATTTTCATGCAATGCATGAAAACACCTTATGGGATATTACCTGCTGAATTTATTGGGTAATTACATTTAACTGTGTGTCAGCTAGTGAGACAAAAAGCTTGTGCTGAACACCGGAGAACTCGCCATCTGTATGAGCAGGATACTTCCGGTGGCTCTTAATATATATTTGGCGGCATCTGAAAATATGTATACCACGGATACGTGTATGTTTTCCGAAATATGCCGTAGGGAAGAGGAGTAAGACTTTCCATTTTGGCATATTGGCTACGGCAATAACGTCTAAGACACGGTCAGCATTTTTGGCAGCAGGACAGAAACGAAAACCGCCGCCTTCATAAGGCAGATTCATAACTGCTGCAAAATACACATTCTTCAGGGAAACATGGCGGGAATCATCCAACTCTAATCCCATGTCAGCCGTCCGAAAAGAAAAGAGCTGCTTAATAGCAATGACAGCGTATGTCAGCTTACCCAAATGTAAAGCGTTAAACACTTTTTTGAAAGGGGATGTCAAAGCTTCATAGCAGATATGGGCATCAAAGCCAAGACCGCAGCTAATAGCAAACAGACGCTTTTGATGATTGACCTGGAGTAAGCCCAAGTCAATTTTTTTGGTTTGCGGTGGATGAAGTAAAAGTTGGATCGCAGCAGCAGTATCGGCGGGAATGCCAATACCTCGTGAAAAATCATTGCCCGAACCCGTCGGTACATAGCCTAATGTTACGTTATTAGGATTTTTAATTCCGTTAACAACTTCGTTAATCGTACCATCTCCGCCAATCACGGCCAGAATGTCTTCGGGTGTAAGTATATCTGACAGCTGACAAGCGAGCTTTTTTGCATGTCCACGGTATTTGGTGAAAGCACATTGAAAAGCAATATTCTCCCGAAGCAGGCTTTGATGAACTTGTCCCCAGATATTCATGCCTTTTCCGCTTCTTGACTTTGGATTTACAATGAAGTAATACATAATATATCTCCTGTTAGTTTCCGAGAGTCCTCTTAACATTTTATCAGTTATGGTATAATTCTACAAGCGGAAAAATAACATGAAGCTTGTGTCGGAGATGAATTTGAATTATACTAAGATTAAACATTGGATCGGAGGAACATATCTATGGGGAACTATGCAGAAATAATCGAAAAAGCAAAAGAATTTGGATTTTCGCATATTGGAGAGTTGGACTGCAGTACGATAGAACTAATGCAGGACGTACGATCGATGTGTGCATCAGGGAAATGTGCTATGTATGATACTAACTGGGCCTGTCCGCCGGCATGCGGTACGATTGATGATTGTAAAGAAAAAGTGAATAAATTCAAGAGTGGAATCATCGTCCAAACTACAGGCGAACTAGAAGATGCTCTGGATGGTGAGGCGATGATGGAAACAGATGCCTTACACCGTGGAAATTTCATTAAGTTTCGTGCATATCTGGAAGAGTTATATCCAGGTATGCTGGCTCTTGGAGCGGGATGCTGTCAACAATGTAAGAGTTGTTCATATCCCGATGATCCTTGCCGCTTCCCGGCAAAAGCGATTTCATCCATGGAAGCATACGGCATGTTGGTGACGCAGGTTTGCCAAAAGAATGATATGCCATATTATTATGGTGACTGCACAATTACATACACCAGTTGTTATTTACTGAAATAGTTATATGCCGAAAGTTCTCTGGTTTAGAGACTTTCGGTATATTTTTGCTGAAATTCATGTCCTATTAAATGGTTTTGCTTGCAATCTTTGTAAAAATATGCAATATTTTATATAAGATTAATACATGGAGGATAGATATTGGCTGCAATATTAATTATTGAAGATGATACAATCATCAGCAATAACATTGAAAATTGTATTTACGGTATGGGTAGAGACAACATAAGAGTATTAAAAGCAAAAGAAGGTATGAAGGCATTGGAAATTACTAAGATGATGGAAGTTAATGTATTTGTTATTAATGTTGAACTTCCTGATTGTGATGGTGTAGATCTTGCTAACGAAATCCGAAAAATTTATCCGTATCAACCGATCATTATTCAAAGCTCAAACCATGATCCCTTTTTTCAGTTGCAGGTACATGATCAAATAGAGAATTTAGCTTTTTTATGCAAACCTTATTCAGATGAAAAATTAATTACAAAAATCGATCATGCATTAAATATTGCTGAAGATATAGGTACAAGTCAATTGAAAATTAATCAAAATGGGATTCTTATAGTAATTGAAATCTGTAATATAATATATATTGAGAAAATCAAAGAAAAAAAGATAATTGACATTGTCTCATATGATCAAGATAAACAGTGTTTGACCAGAGTTTCGGTGGTAGGGCTGTCCTTAAGTGCTTTGTTAGACATGTTAGAATATAAAAGGGATTTGTTCCGCTGCCATAGGTCGTTTATTATTAATCCAAGAATGATTGATCGGTTAAATAATGTGAATAACACCATTAGTATGAAATATACTCAGGAAGAGATACCAATCGGGAAAACGTTCAAGAGAGCTGTTGGCATGCTTTGATAGTAGCAAGAGTATATGGGACGGGGATTAATGACTTTTCGCGCTCGCCGTGAAACGCCGTTTTCTTGTAGACTTACTAAAAAGATAAACGACCGAGACAGGTGAGCAGAAAAATGATATACTGTGAAAAAGTATAAAGATGTTACCTGCTGTAAATAGTCAAAAATTGAGATAATACGAGGTGAAGAGAAAATGTCAGATGTGATTCAAAAATATATTTCACAATTTCCAGATGATGTTCAAGAAAAGTTGTTAGAAATCAGAAGGGTTATAGAAGACATAATTCCGGAAGCAACGCAAAGAATTTCATGGGGGATGCCATCTTATAGCATAGGAAACAAGTTTATCATACATTTCTCAGTGCATAAAGCACATATTAGTTTACATGTTGGTACGGATACAGTGGTGTTTTTTAAAAATAAATTAACACCATATTCAAAGACAAAAAGTACAATACACCTTAAATTCAGCGACCCCATACCACAAGAGCTGATGCAGGAAATGATTCACTATAACTGCAAAAGAAACTTATAGAAGCCAAAGAATAACCTTCATCGCAACATTGTATACTATGGTCATGTTTTATGTGTTAAATTTAAATGCGAGGAGATAGGTTTTATGCAAATCAGACAGGCAAGTTCAGACGATATTATACAACTGATTGATATAAGATTAGCATATTTGGCAGAGGACCACGGAGGTCTGTCTGATGTGGAAATTCAGGAAATAAAAAATCAGCTTCCTGCGTATTATAATAATCATTTGCAGAAGGACTTGTTTATCTATATATGTGAAGAAGAGGACGAAATTATATCATCAGTTTTTCTGATCAGCTTGGAAAAACCAGCAAGCCCAATGTTCTTAAATGGCAAAAATGGAATGATTCTAAATGTATATACCAGACCGGAATATCGTAAAAGAGGAATTGCCGGGGCGTTGATGAAAGAGGCTATAGAGGGAGCAAGGGAAAGAGGACTGCCTTTCATTGAGCTAAAAGCAACAAAAGCGGGAGAGTCATTATACAAAACTTGTGGTTTTGTTCCGGATGATTCCAAGTATCTGTCAATGAGATACAATATCAGATAAAAGGTTGTGAGCGAGGAGGATTAAGCGATGGAAATCAGACCATTTGAACTACCAGAAGTTTCAAGGAGGAGAAGGCGAATATGTTAGAATTACCAGAAGTATTAACCATGGCAGAACAGTTAAATAATAATATTAAAGGCAAAAAGGCAGACAGCGTATTGCCACCTACCAAGGAGCATAAGTTTTGCTGGTTCAATGGAGATCCGGCAGCGTATGATACACGGGTAAAGAAATGTCAGATTGTATCGGCAGAAGGCTTTGGGATATTTGTTGAGGTAGGCTTTGATAACGGATGTAAGCTATGTTTGAACGATGGAATTAATGTACGGCTTGTAACTGATGCAGAGGTGCCGAAGGATTATCAGCTATTGATAAAATTAAATGATGGAACCAATTTGGTTTTTACAGTGGCTATGTATGGCGGAATAATTCTTCATGATGGAGACTATGATAATGAATACTACATAAAGAGCAGACAGGCGATTTCACCATTTTCAAAAGAGTTTGAGGCATATTATCGAAAGGTTCTGTCTGAAAGTAAGCCTAAGCTGAGTGCGAAAGCGTTGCTTGCAGCAGAGCAGCGGTTCCCTGGGATTGGGAATGGTTCGCTCCAGGATATTCTGTTTATGGCAGGCATTCATCCCAAACGTAAGCTTGAAACGCTGAGTGATGCGGAAAAAGACAACCTATTATCCTGTGTTATTACCGTGTTGCGGGAGATGACGAAATTCGGCGGACGGGATACGGAAAAAGATATCTTTGGTCACAAGGGTGGATACCAAGTGAAGCTGAGCAAGAATACCGTTGGAGAAGATTGCCCGAAATGCGGCGGTCAGATTATAAAAGAAACATATATGGGTGGTTCGGTTTATTATTGTCCTGTTTGCCAGCCACTTATAAAATAGGAAAAGGTGAGATTTAGACCTACACCAAAAAAACACGGATAATTATTGTTTCAACAACAGATACTATGCTAAAATTAAAGAATAAATGAGTACTCTCGGAAATTCAGCCACAAAGATGCATGCAAAGGATTTCCGAGAGTGCTCTAAATAAAGAAGGAGGTACTATTCATGCAATTAGAGGGAAAAGTAGCAGTAGTAACCGGAGCTTCTTCAGGGATGGGCAAAGCAATTGTGGAACGGTTTGCATACGAGGGCGCAAACGTTGTGGCAGTTGCGAGAAGGAAAGAACGACTGGATGCTTTAGCTGCATCACTGGCAGATGCGCCAGGAAAAGTGTTTGTCTTTGCCGGAGATATTTCACTTAGGGAAACAAATGAAGCAATGATCGACTGCGCTGTCAGTGAATTTGGCAAGCTGGATATTCTTATCAACAATGCCGGAATTATGGATGATATGAGCGGAGTCGGGGATGTAACTGATGAAAAGTATGAACAGGTAATGAAAGTCAACATCTATGGTCCGATGGCTGCGATGCGTAAAGCAATCAATGTCTTTAAAGCACAGAATACCAAAGGCAGTATTGTGAATATTGCTTCAGTTGGCGGACTTCGTACCTGCGCTGGGGCAGCCTACTGTGCATCGAAGGCGGCATTGATTTCAATGACAAAAAATACTGCATATATGTATGCGCCTGACGGTATTCGCTGTAATGCTGTTGCACCTGGCGGTATTACAACGGAGATTAGTTCTTCCATGGGTATGCCGAACATGGAATACTATAATCGCCTTAAGCCGGTGCTGGATTGCTCACCGGAACCGGGCTCTTCAGAAGAAATCGCAGCAGCAACACTGTTTTTAGCCAGCGATGAGGCCAGTTATATTAACGGAGCAATCTTGCCGGTGGATGGCGGATGGATTGCCGGTTGATAAAATCATGTGAATGATGGTTAGACAGAGGAATGGCCAGAACCTTTGGATAAAGGTTCTGGCCATGCTGTTTCTTGGATGAATCATAGCATAGAAAAGATTAAAGATATCTTTTAGGAGGACAACATATGGGAGAATTATCTAAATTGCCAAACATAGGCCCGGATACTGAGCGTCAATTAAATGAAGTGGGAATCTCGACTTATGAAGAATTGAAAGAATTAGGGGCAGAAAAAGCATGGCTGAAGATTCAAACGATTGATGAGTCAGCATGTATTCACCGGCTGCTGGGACTGGAAGGTGCCATACAGGGGGTTAAGAAAACATTGTTGCCAACAGAGCGTAAAGCAGAATTGAAAGAGTTTTATCAGTGGAATAAAAAATGATGAAGATGAGAATGAAGAAGCATATTATAGTGTGCTCTTTCAGGTAAGAAAAAGGAAATGATAAATGAGTAAAAAGAATTTTGAAATCAGAGAAATACAAGCAGCAGATTTGGATCAGCTGCTTGTATTATATACACATTTACATAATAACCCAATGCCTGAGATTGATAACCGAATCAGGACATTATGGGATAAAATTCTGATAGATGAAGATCACCATATTGTTGTAGGTATTGCAGATGAAAAGATAGTTGCTTCTTGTGTGCTTGCCGTTATTCAAAACTTGACATATGGGCAGAGACCATATGCCCTGATAGAAAATGTTATTACTCATAAAGAGTATCGCAATAGAGGATATGCAACGAAAGTACTTGATTTTGCTAAAGATATAGCGATAAGGAATCGGTGCTATAAGATGATGTTGTTAACTAGTTCCAAAGAAGAAAAGACTTTGGCATTTTACGAAAATGCAGGATATAACCAGAATGATAAAACGGCATTTATTCAATGGCTGATCTGAAGTAAGAATCAGGAAGTAAAAAAGGAGCATTTAAAGGAGGCATCTATGATAAAAGACAAACGTATTGATCATGGGAGAGAATTCGACTGGGGAAAAACATCTGAAGATTATGTAAAGTACAGGGATATCTATCCACCTGCATTTTATCAGAAGATACTGGATTTGGGATTATGTATAAATGGCCAGAAAGTTTTGGATTTGGGAACCGGAACTGGGGTGTTGCCACGTAATTTGTATCAGTATGGAGCAGAGTTTATCGGTACAGATATTTCCGCCGAACAAATCGAACAAGCTAAGAAGCTGGCGGATGAAGGAGGCATGGAAATTGAGTTTCGGTGTCTTCCGGCAGAAGCCAAAGACTTTGCAGATGATATTTTCGATATTATAACAGCTTGCCAATGTTTTTTCTACTTTGATCATCCGGTATTTGCCCCACAGGCGAAACGGATGCTGAAAGATTCCGGGAAATTGGTATTGCTTTATATGGCATGGCTTCCTTTTGAAGATGCTATTGCCGGCAAAAGCGAGGAATTGGTCTTGAAATACAACCCTTCGTGGACCGGATGTAAAGAAATGAGGCATCCGATTGTGATACCTGAGGTTTACCATGATTTCTATGCAGTTGGGAAGGAAGAAGTCTTTGATATCAAAGTACCATTTACTCGAGAAAGCTGGAATGGACGAATGAAAGCGTGTCGTGGAATTGGAGCATCGTTGTCAGAGGAGAACGTGAAGCGATTTGATGAAGAGCATATGGCCTTGTTAGAAAATATAGCACCGACTGAATTTCAAATACTTCATTATGCGGCAATTAGTGTATTGAATGCAAAATCCTAATGTTTAAGAATGGAGGAATAATGAAGGATAATTTGTCAGCATTTAATGCCCGGGAATATGATGATAAGGTAAAACAGACGATTCCTTACTATGAGGAAATTTATAAACAGGTAATAGATGTTGTTAAGGCAGCAGATAAAAATCATTTGTCATGGCTTGATGTTGGGTGTGGCACAGGGAAGATGGCTGAACAGGCATTGGCGTATTTGGATATTAAGAAATTTGTTTTCTGCGATATTGCTACGGAAATGCTTGCAATTTCGAAAGATAGATTTCATTTAACCAATACCCAATTCATTACAAGTTCGGCGCAGGAACTTAGTTATAAGGATGAATTTGACGTTATCACTGCTATACAGGTGAACCATTATGGAACTTTGGATGAGAGAGCGAAAGCAGTTGAAAATAGTTATAATGCACTAAAGAATGATGGGATATTTATTACCTTTGAAAATTATTCGCCATACAGCAATGTCGGTGAAACACTGTACTTGCGCAGATGGCAGAATTATCAGATGCAGCAGGGTAAGAGCATGGAGAGCAGCAGGGAACATGTTGGAAGATATGGTAAGGATTATTACCCGATATCCATTTCAGAACATATGGAAGTAATGAAGGCAGGTGGTTTTAATGTGGTGGAAATTCTATGGGTGTCTTATATGCAGGTTGGCTTGCTAGGGATAAAAACATGAGAATAGGAAAATCGCCGTCTTAGGGCCAATGTATGAAGTGTAATTTTACTGACCATAATAGAACTAAAAGCATAAATTATGCGGAGGTTCTATGAATTTTATGATGTTGATCTTATTTTTGCCGCTGATTCTGGGGGCAGTTGTATATGTGTACCTAAGTGTGAGTCCGCGTTTTAAAATGATTAAAAGTCCGGTGTTTTCGTTAGTTGCATGGTTGGTTTACCTGCATCGGCGCTGGCTTATATGGAGTATGTGTGGTGGTTATCTGATAATGATAGTTGGGGTGATCATTGTTATTATGCAGTAATTACATCAGCTATGAATTCACTGGATATTTTCACCAAGCATCGCGTAGCGTGTAATTGTGAAAGTATTGAACAGTTACAATTAATACACAATGCAAATAAATCAGAACTAAGAAAAATGAATTTAAATCGAGATATCTTCTTCTAAACAAAATAGAAATAAAAATCTTACCAGAAGATGTGATATGCTCCCTTCTAGGCAGACAAGTGAAATAATAAAAACTTGTTACTTAGGAGGGAGTATATTTTATGTCTAAAAGAAAGATATCTGCCAAAGAAAGGATTACAGCCGCCTCGCTTAAAAGCGGGGACTTGCTTTGGAGGCTAAATTTATAAAAATACGTTGACATGAATGAATTACAATGATATCATAATGATATCAAAAAGATTAAATGTGTTTGGAGGGAAACGATATGGGTGAGAAAATTATCGGAACGCGGAAAAATGGTATGATGGCTTTACTGATAAGTATAATACTTTATGTTTTAGCTGTTGTTGGTGCCATAGCAGGGGCTGTTAATAATCCCATTATGCTGATAGTCAGCATTGTATGGCTGATCATAGGGTGGATTCCTTTTATGGGGCTAAAGGTGATCAAGCCGCAGGAAGCACTGGTTTTGACTTTGTTTGGCAAGTATGTCGGAACCTTAAAGGATGCCGGTTTCTATTTCGTGAATCCATTTTGTACAGGGGTGAATCCGGCCGCAAAAACAAAGCTGGGTCAAAGCGGTGATGTAAAGGGTGCGCTAGAGAAAATAAGTGTTCGTACCGGGGGTGGTACATCCGGTGAAATTGAGCTGACCAATAAGAAGATTTCACTAAAAATTATGACGCTGAATAATAGCCGACAGAAAGTTAACGACTGTCTGGGGAATCCCGTGGAAATAGGAATTGCAGTTATGTGGCGGGTAGTTGATACGGCCAAAGCGGCATTCAATGTAGACAATTATAAAGAATATCTGTCTTTGCAGTGCGATAGTGCCTTGAGGAATGTTGTCCGCATATATCCTTATGATATAGCACCAGGTGTAGATACTACCGGTGACGGGATTGCGGATGAGGGCAGTCTCCGTGGCTCCAGTGAGATAGTGGCAGCGCGTATCCGTGAAGAAATTCAGCAGAAAGTAGGTGAGGCAGGTCTGGAAATTATCGAAGCAAGAATCACCTACCTGGCCTATGCATCGGAAATAGCGGCGGTGATGCTGCAGAGACAGCAGGCATCTGCGATCATCGACGCAAGAAAGATGATTGTAGAGGGTGCGGTCGGCATGGTCGAGATGGCACTGGAGCGTTTGAATGAAAATAATGTAGTGGAATTGGATGAAGAGCGAAAGGCTGCCATGGTATCGAATCTGCTGGTCGTATTATGTGGAAACCATGATGCTCAGCCAATCGTAAATTCCGGAAACTTATACTAGTATGGGAGATGCAATATGGGAGATGCACAGAAAAAACAAGTTCCTCTCAGGTTATCTGCAAAATTATATAATGCCATTGCTGCATGGGCGGAAGATGATTTTCGTTCGGTTAATGGGCAGATTGAATATTTGCTGACAGAGTGCGTCAAGCAGAGAAAAAAAGATGGGAAATATGTATCTACAGAGCTGGATAAGCCTTTAGATCTTGATATTTAGCTCAGGTCCTTGCCCTCCTTTGACAATGTGTTGTACATTACTAATAATGTCGGAAAAACTGATATCAGCTTACCAGTGAAAAGGGTATATATTCCAAAGTCGGACGGGAAAAAGCCAAGTAGATCAGAAGGGGAGCAGGTGAACAGTTACAATTAATACACAATACAATGCAAATAAATGTATATGTAAAAGCAACACAAAAGATTCCTCTTGCATACCATAATTATAAAGTATATAAGAGGAGTTTTTATTTTGGCATATAAAATAATGGTCGATGCAGGTCACGGCGGAGAAGATCCCGGTGCTGTATTTCAAGGCAGACAGGAGAAGAATGATAATTTAAAATTAGCGTTGGAGGTAGGTAAAATACTGAAAAGCCAAGGTATGGATGTAGTATATACCAGGACTACCGATGTTTATCAGACTCCATTTGAAAAAGCGCAGCTGGCGAATCAAGCAGGTGCCGATTACTTTATTTCTATTCATCGCAACTCCAGTCCGCAGCCTAATCAGTACTCCGGAGTAGAAAGCTTGATCTATGATAAATCAGGCATTAAGCTGGAGATTGCGGAGAATATTAATGAACAGCTGGAGAATGTGGGATTTAACAACCTTGGTGTAAAAGAGCGTCCGGGTCTGGTGGTTCTTAGAAGAACACAGATGCCAGCTGTTCTGGTAGAAGCTGGGTTCATTAACAGTGATGCAGATAACCAGCTGTTTAACAGTCGATTTGATGATATCGCTCGGGGAATTGCTAATGGGCTTCTAGATACGATCAGCCAGGGCACTGCAGCAGCGGAAGTGCCAATGCCGATGCCGATGGAAACCCCAACATATTACCGTGTACAGGTAGGTTCATATCGTGTGCGCCAGAATGCGGATAATATGCTTTATGAACTTTTGGAAAAAGGATATCCGGCATTTATTTTGTATGATGACGAATTTTATAAAGTGCAGGTAGGAGCTTTCCAGCAATTAGGGAATGCTATTATTATGGAGCGAAAGTTAAGACATGATGGCTATAACACATTGATTACTACCCAGTGATTATGTTAGAATAAATGAAAGTAACAGTGGCCACATTTTAGTATTAGCTAGGAGCACATTGTGAGGTAGTTTCATTTGAGGGGGAGGTAGTTGAGTTATGAAATGGAGATACGAATGAATAAAAAATTTCTGGATAATATTACGGAGTTTATCTTTATTGAACATGAGCCAAAGCCGGCAGATATTATTTTTGTACCAGGTAACGGATATTCGGATATGGCAATTCGTGCCGCCCGGCTTTGGAATGAGAAATATGCCCCCTTTATTCTGATATCGGGAAAGTATGCAAAGCATGTGGGAGCATTTCGCTCTATGTTAAAAGAAGAAAATCCGTATTCTGGTGAATATGAAACTGAGTGTGACTTTTTATATACAATACTTAAAGGGGAAAGAGTTGCACCCGAAGCAATAATAAGAGAAAACGAAGCCACTTTTACTTATGAAAATGCTGTTTTTTCAAAGCGGCTGACAGATGAACGTTCTCTGTCGATCCACAAAGCGATCATCTGCTGTAATGCATACCATGGCAGGCGTTGTCTGATGTATTATCAGCTGCTGTATCCCGATACAGAGTTTCTGGTGTGCGCTATAGATACTGGTATCGATCGGAATAACTGGCATCGTACAGAGAAAGGAATAGAAGTGGTATTAGGAGAAGTAGAACGCTGCGGCAGTCAATTTCATGAAATTATTAAGGGATGCAACCAGGTATAAGCTGCATCCCTTTTTCCAGTATTCAATTAAGTGTTTCGTTACAGTTCAACTTTCGATGTTTTCATATTCAGGCACGATCAGTGTTCAACACTGTTGTCATCCGTATCCGGTTCAGGCAGATAGATATGTACCAGCTCAATACGGTTTTTAGTAAGCTGGTCAACTACCAGGCGAGTTTGATCCTCTAATTGCATTTCTTCATTCAACTCAGGAATCCGATCCAGTTGTTCGATAATATAACCGCCAATGGAATCATATTCATCAGAAATCAAGCTTAAGTGCAGCTTTTCATTGATATCATCTAACTTAGCAGAACCAAGAGCGATGTATTCTCTGTCTTCCACAACAGCAGTCAGGATTTCCTCTTCCTCTTCATCATATTCATCACGGATTTCACCAACGATTTCTTCCAGCAGGTCTTCCATCGTAATTAAGCCGGCTGTTGCCCCATATTCATCCAGAACAATAGCAAAGTTGATGGATTTCCCCCGCATTTCGATAAAAAGAGAAGCGGTATTCTTGTGCTCATAAGTAAAATAAGGTTCCCGCAGAAAATGGTGGATCGAAAAATCACCGTTTGTTTTATAAAAAATCAGATCCTTTACATTGATAGTACCAATCACCGAATCCGTAGTTTCTTCATACACCGGATATCGGGTATAGTTGTACTCCTGATGGATTGCCATAAGTTCCTCATAAGTTGAAGTAATGTTGAGGAATGTCATATCAATCCGGGGAATCATTACATCTTTAGCCTGTGCATCGCCGAAATCAAACACATTATAAATCATCTGCTTTTCTTCCTGCTCAATAACACCTTCCTCATGACTGACATCGACAATAGTTCGCAGTTCGTGCTCGGTCATCGACGGAGCTTTTTTATTGGGATCAACCCGTAACAAGGTTAAGATTCCCAGTGCAAGTTTGTTAACCAGAAAAATAACTGGAGTCAGAAGGAACATCAATCCATAAACCGGGTGTGCATAGGTCAGGGCAATCTTCTCAGCATGGATTGTCGCTATTGTTTTGGGTGTGATTTCACCACAAAGCAGTATCACAAAGGTTAATACACCGGTTGCAATGCCGACAGCGATGCTGCCGAATTTGCGGATTGTAAAGGTGGTTACCAATGAAGAAGCAGTAATATTAACAATATTGTTGCCAATCAAAATGGTACTTAATAATTTTCCAGGATCTTCGATGATTTTTAACAGCAGGATCGCCTTTGTATTCCCCTGTTCGCTTAATGAGAAAATCCTGATTTTATTAATGGTTGTCATAGCCGTCTCCGCAGATGAAAAGAACGCAGAAAGCATTATCATGACCACTGTCGCTGCCAATTGTATGGCGTCGCTTGGATCCAAGTATTTTCACTCCTTTTTGAGCCGGTTGGCTATATATGATAGTATAAATTCTATTCTTTATGAAAATATACATGATTTTTCGGATAAATGCAAGTAGAATGCCTGAATTCAGGGGAAGGGAGCTGAAAAGCAAAAGCTGATCAGACAAAAAACCAAAAAATTGTAAATAAAGGGTGTCGAAAAAAGTAGACTTATGTTATAATATCGGCAGACCATAAATCAATTTTATATATAGGAGACCAGCATGTTTTTTTCGAAAAAGAATAAGAATAGGGGAACCCGCAGGAAAATCAAGATGGCCAGTTTGATTCTGGTAACATCATTGATATTGACCAATGGTATCTGGCTGCAGAGCACACAGGCTGCGAATGTGGTATATGTGGACAGCAGCGCCGGAAAAGATACTAATTCAGGCGCGAGCCCGGGGGAAGCTGTTAAGTCAATGAGTAAGGCGAAAGCATTAGCAGGTTCAGGCGGAGAGATTGTTGATGTTGCGGAGAATAAAAAAGCTTCATCTAAGAAGTCTAAGGCAGCGGCTGCACCAGAGGCAACTAAGGAACCGGAAGTGACCAAAGCAGCGGCGGAGGCTCCAGCACCAGCGGAAACACAAGCACCGGCGGAGGCTCCAGCACCAGCGGAGATGCAGGCGGCGGCAGAGACACCAGCACCAGTGGAGACGCAGGCACCGGCAGAGATTCCAGCACCAGTGGAAACACAAGCGGCAGCAGAGACACCAGCACCAGTGGAAACACAAGCGGCAGCAGAGACACCAGCACCAGCGGAGACGCAGGCGGCGGCAGAGACACCAGCACCAGAAGAAACACAAGCGGCGGCAGAACCCAAAACTACCCCAGAGGCGCCAACACCGGAAGCGACAGCTGAACCAAAGGTAACGACAGCATCAAAACCGACCCAGGGAGCAGAGGTAAGTACGGCAGCGGCAGAGACTGAAGAAGCGGTATCTAAAGATACCCAAAAAGATAAGGATGACGCGAAAGCTGACAGTACCGCGCCGGCAGCACCAAGTAATGAGCAGGCAGCTAAAGCGATTGAGGATAAAGAGGAAGAAGAGACAGCTCAGATAGATGCGGAAGCAATAGAACGGACAAAGGATTCAAGTGACGAGCAAACAGCAGCAGGCAACCAGGAGCAGGATGATGCAGCAGACAATTCGGCAGCTGTAACGGGAATTCTGAGGACGTTGCTCGTTACCGTAGCTAATTCAACTGAAATTCAGGAAGTAGCGGACGCTGCAGATGCGTATGAGGCATTAAGTGATGAAGAAAAAACTGAGGTTCCCCAGGACTTGGTGAACCGGCTGAAAAAGGCTCAGCTTGCATCAGAGATGCTTACTGCCAGCACCAAGACCGTTTCAACTGAGACAGCAGCACTTGGTTCATCGAAGATTGCAGGGAATGTGATCGTAGGTGATCTGGATAAGATTTATAAGGAATCGGATTCCACGTCGGATTCTTCTTCCGACCAAAAAAGTTCATCAAATGACAGCTCTGATAACAGCAGTTCCA
>Ga0153922_1000237_pt1 | contig 22764 bp, 27 predicted proteins | sample TSNJ006MetaG_FD_104723 | JGI IMG/M metagenome (GOLD analysis project Ga0153922, IMG submission 104723) | Attine ant fungus gardens microbial communities from New Jersey, USA - TSNJ006 MetaG | ecosystem: Host-associated > Fungi > Mycelium > Unclassified | place: USA: New Jersey, Brendon T. Byrne... | reverse complement strand
CTTTCGCAAGGTGATCCCGAACCTACGGACAGTGGTGATCCACTGCTTCGACCCGCGCGTGACATCGGGCATCCCGTACGCCGTCGCCGAGACACTCCCCGGCCAGGAATATCCCGGCGAGATATTCGGATTCGTAGATGACTACGGCAACGAGAGCCTGGGGTCCAGCACGACGATTTTCCCAATAGTTAACGCGGGCGGCCGCGCGTCGGGTAGTTCGCAGCGGTCCATCAGCGTCGCCTGTCACCTGTTCGACATCGACCACGTTGCCGTGGTTCACCACACCGACTGCGGTGGCACCCACTTCACCCCGGAAGGGTTCTACGACACCTTCAAAGAGGAGTTCGGTCAGGACATCTCCGCTCTGTGGGACGACGACGATATCGCCCTCGAGAGCTTCGAGACTTCGCTGCACCGAGATGTACGGAACATCCGCTATTCGCCGGGCACGCCACGTCACGTGAATGTCTACGGCTACCTTTACGATATCGACACGGGCGCACTGCACCTAGTTGATGAAAGCCCCGGCGACCCCACCGCCCTGCGTGGCCAGGCATGGCGGTAATCAGAAGCGCGGACTACGTGCAAAAGCGAAACAATGTCCCGCAGCTGTCGTCGTCTGCAGGGTGACCTATTCGCTGCGACCGCCCGGATGTGCGAAGTAGCAGGTACGGAATCGCTCAGACACGAGCCATATATGCACAACAATTCCGATGTGTCAGTGACGTGCTGTCGCCAGACGAAGGCTCAACCTTTCGGAATTGCTTACCAGTCCTCTTCGGACTGGCGCCGATTGGGCGCGAACGTTCCCAGGTCAAGCGTCGCATCTGTTGCACCGCGTCAGCCGATCCGGTTCTGCGGCTTGTGATGTTGGTGCGCATGGGTGATTGTGCCGGCGCGGCTTTTATGATGGCATGCATACATAGTACTGAACCGGCGAGTGCCAGACCAGCACGGCATTTGTGAAGGTTCGGCGAGCCGCTGAGGCGCGACTGGGTTCCCGATTAACCGTTATGGCACCGCGCGAGGTCACCGGCGTGAAGGGGCCGCCAACATCTGCCTGGCACGGTATTGCCTGACCTGGGTGTCGAATGGATCGTTGATCGCTGTCGTCAAATGGTGATGACGTAGTCGGGAGGGTTGCCCGAAAGGGCCTCGTAGAGGTCAGGGAAGCAGCCGACGCGGACACCGGCGACGGTGCCTTTGGCCGTGACGCCACCTGGGCTGCCTGGTTCGCCCTCGGCAAGTTTGCGCTCTAACGCACACTGGTCGCAGAGCATCAGCAGAATGTTCTTTTCCTGCGCAACCTTGGAAAGTCTTTCCCCCAGCGGGTCACCGGCACGCAGAACGAACGTATTGTCGTCGAAGAAGAACATCCCAAGGACCTGCGCCCCGTGGCCTTGCGGGTAGTCGGTGCTCCCCTCCAGCTGGGGCAGGATCATCTTTCCCAGCTTGTAGCTTGCCGTGTGTCCCGATGTGGAAAAGATGTACGCGACCTTCATGGCCTTCCTCACCTTTCTCGGCCGAAAGGGCTACCAGCACATACTCGTGTGGGGCGGGGTCGGCCCGGACCTTTAGAGCTGATGAACCTCTTCTTCGGTGAACAGCACGACGGGCGGCCCGCCAGTGGAGATCTTGAAGGCGTTGCCGCCGACCTCTTGTCCGTCGGCAGTGCCCATGAATGCGCGCAGCTCCTCGATTGAGGGGCCCCAGATCTCTGCCATCAAGTAGTACGGTGGATCGCCGGCGGCCGCTGATTTGACAGATGTGACCGCGACCTTCATCCCCTTGAGCTTGTCGCGCATGAGGGGTATGTGTTCCTCCTGGTAGGCGCGGTCGAATTGGGCGACGTCGGCTGGTGGTGGGTAGAGCACGATGAGCTTGGCCATGGCCGAGTATTCCTTCCGTTGGAGGTGGTGTTTCAGCGGTCAGCGTTGGGATGGTGGCGTTATTCGGTGCCGCGGGCGGTCTTGGCGGGATCTACAGGTCCGGCGCCCCCCAGCCCGCAACGAGTTCCGCGACCGGTTCGCTGCAGCAAAACCATGGCTCGAGGAATTGCGGAATGTCCACGGGTGGGGTGGCCGTCCTAGGGGACGGGTTGCCACCGGCCAGCGACCACATTCGGTCGAAGGTTTCGTATCGGCTTAAATCGGCACGAGCGCTGTCGGCGACCAATCTTTCCAGCGCGACCTGAAGTTCGTCCATCTCGGGGTCGGGGTGGGCCCAGGGGTAAACCAGTTTTTCGGGATCAAAACCGCGAACCATGCCAGCGAACTCCGGCAACTCCAGTAGGAGCGACCCCCCCGGCACCAGAAGGCGTGTGGTGAGCTGGATGGGCGCGACGGACCCAACGATGTCAAGCCGGTCGAGCAGGGCGAAGGTGTCCAGCAGGATCTGGTGTGTGAGCCAGGGGTGGAACGCCACGAACGTCGGATTGATGACCACCCCGGCGTCACGGCACACGCCGACGGCTTCGATGAAGTCAGCCCGGGTGTGCCCTTTGTCCAGGTACCCCAGCACGGCGTCGTCGATTGACTCCACAGCGCTGGTGACCAACAGGCAGCCCGTCTCAGCGAGCGCCGGCAGCAGGCGGCGATGCTTGCGCAGGTGCTCGATCTTTATGGTCACGTCATAGGTGAGGGTGGGGTGCCGCGCGTGCATCGCCTGCACCACCCGGATCCCGTGGCCGGGCGCATTAAAGAAGTCCGGGTCCCCGAAGGTAATGTGCTCAGCCCCCGCTGCGACCTGTGCGTCGATGTCGGCGAGCACCACGCTTTGCTGGACGACTCGAAGCTTCCCCCCATACACCGGAACCACCGGGCAATGTCGGCAGCCGTGTCGGCATCCCCGTGTCGCCTCGGTGTAGCCGACGATGCGGCGGGACTGGCCGATCGCCAGTTGGGCGTAGTCGGTTAGTGGCGGAAGGGCGGATCGGTCGGGGACATAGAACTGCAAGCGATCCAGCGCGGTGATCGCGGTCCCCCGGCCAGCGGCGGTCTGCCGGTCGCGCGTTGGGGGCGCGCTTTTCGCCTCTGCGGTCGGCGCCGGCCCAACCACGGACTCCACATAGTGCACCAGCTCGGCCTCGAACTCGCCGGAGATCACCCGGTCAGCCCCGAGTGCGGTCAGCCGCGTCGCGTTCGCCTGTCCATACAGCCCGTAGAAGCAGATCCGCGCGGCAGGGTTGAGCGCCCGAACCTCGCTGAGCGCCTCCATTGCCAGGCGGGTGGCCGTATGCATCGGCAGGTAGAACGCCACCACCAAGGCTGCGGCCACCCGCTCGGGGTCTAGACCCGATCGGGAGAGGTCGAGGCAGTCCACCTGGAACCCGGCGGCTGACAGCCAAGCGGCGGGCGACGCCAGGCCGAACGGCTGGTGTCCGAGGTCATATGTGCCGATCAGCAACACCCGCTTGCCATCGCGTGGCGGGGGACTCACATCTGCCCGCGCAGCCGCGCCGGCCGGCCAACTGGCCGTGGGACCCCAAACGTTAAGCGCGTCACCGGACCAATTGGGGGTAAGTATGTGGCTGATCATAGCACTCTCGGGCCCTGTGCAAACAGTGGTCAACCAGTTAGCGGGCCAGGACATGTCTTGTTCCACATCGTGGTTGGCAGGCGTTATCGCTCACCGTGCGAGCAGGTCGACTCGAGCGAGGGCAACAGAAGACTTGCAGCGATTTCCGCATAATATGACGTGCCGCATACATTGTCAAGCAGCCCGGGCGCTGGGCCGATCGCGGCTGCAGCCCCGACATCTCGGGGCTGACTGGCATCAGCCTGCCCGCTTCGGCGGGTGGGGCATCTTCGCGTTGGGCCCCGTGACCTCCCCGAGGTTTCGTCAGCCTTGGGTTAGGGGAATGTCCAGGCGCTTTCGCGGAGACCCATTTTCGACGTACCAGCATGGTGTCGGGTCCGGTCCAATGTTGAGCGGGTTTGTCCGGGCGAAAATTCAGCGGGTCCACGGGTTTACTCTCCAATCGTCGAAGGGCGCTCGCTGCTCGACCGGAGTCAGCTGCCGACTCATGGCCTCTTCGATGATCACAGGGCCGGGCCAATTCTTCCGCGTATCCCGTTTCATAGGTGGGCTTCACGCACCCAGGTGTCGAGAAGATCCCGCCGACCTCGTACCTTAAGCCCGTCTGCGCTGCGACGGTTCCACAGCAGGAGCAGCAACTCACCCGAGCGCCCAAGAACCTCGGTGTCAGTCGACGGCGACGGTCCCCGACCGAACTGAGGCGCATCGGGACCGATTCGCGCCCACCACGTTTGGCCTAGGTCGGAGGCGGCGAGGACAAGGGTCCCCGGATCATTCGCGCGCAGAGTCTTCGAATACCGCTGAGCGAAGCCGCACATCATTTCATCGATACCGTCTGCCGCGAGTCGTGTGTTCAACCCGTTCCCCGCTGCGGCGGTCAGCTGGCCCGCGTTTTGGATATCGACCCTGTGGATCACGGTTTCGTGAAGCATCCGACGGACCCAAAAGCTGTACGCCGATGGCGTGGCCCAAATTGTCCAGCACTTGAGACTGGGGGTCGACTGCCGCAGGACCTGAACCATGGCCCGGTGCGCGGCGTCGAGCCGTGAGATCACCGCATCCCCGTCCGCAGGATCTGGGTCCTGGAAACGGCGGTTTTCTTCCGGGCTGGGAGGATCCGCCCTCCGCTCGGCTACGATCGCAGCCGCCCATCGGTAGACGTAGCCCAGGTGAGTGAGCAGATCGCGTAGGTTCCATCCGGGGCAGAACGGAATCTTCTCTTCAACACCGCGGCCGTCGATGGTTTTGAGCAGCAATCGCCCTTCCGCGTCAAACGCGTCCAGACACTCGCTGATCGTCAGACCGCTTGAGAGTCTCCCCGCCGTCGTGGACGGTTGGTGATTTGAGGTCACGGCCCAAAGCCCTCAACGGGGTTCGGTGAGTAAACTCGTTTTCTGGCTCGAGATCGGCCGGCTGGCCGCCCATGCGGAGATCTGCAGCCCGCCACGACCCGGCAGCCGGGTCTTGTGGGTTGAGGGCTGGAACCTAAATTCGCTGTCGGCCTTGGTTTTTGGGCAGTATACAATTTCCACCCACCCCTAACGCTGCACCTGACGGCTGCCCTGGTGCCAATCCTCCAACATCCCTACCTCCCCGGCGGGGGTACCGAAAACGGGCAGCTGGGGGCGCTCGCGCAAGCTTCGCTTCAGCTCCGCAAAACCGCCAAAGCGGGCCAGGGCGGTGACGTGATCCCAGAGTTCGAGCGCCTCCGGTGGGCTGGGCATCCGGCTGATCACCGGCCCGAAGAGCGCGACGCCGTCTGGGGGATCGAAGTGCAAGATTGGTGTCCCGACGTCCGTGCCTGTCAGTGCGAGGGCTTGAAACGTCTCAGCCTGGATTTCGGTATCCCACGACGTGTCGTCGAGCGCCTCGACAAGCTCGGGCGGCAGACCGGCGGCGGCCAGGATTCGCGCGACATGGTCGGGACTGCCGACCGTGTCGGATCGCTCCCGCTCGTCTGGCCATGGCGGGATCTCGAAGATATGTTCGCCGAACGACGCTTGCAACGCATCCACTGCCGGCTGACCGAGTTCAGTCCGGGCGCGCGCCGCGACCCGCAACATCCGCAGGCCGGCGTAATGGCTGGCCTTGTAGGCGGGCGGAAAATGGGTGTCGTAGTCGATGTGGTCGTTGACGATCCGCAAGGAGATCAGCCGCCACTCGACGGTGCACTTTCTGGCGGCCACTACTTGGCGCACCCATTTACTCGTCAGCCATGTGAACTGGCAGACGGGGTCGAAATAGAAGTGCACGTCAGGCTCAGACGCGGAGCCAATCCCGCGTCGTCCGACGCCGATTCCGTGACCGGTCATTCCGTCAGATCCTCTCTGTCCATGCCAGTGGTGTGATCCCGCCGACTGGATCAGCCAGTTTCGGATGGCCGAGCTGATCTGTTGGGGTGGAGCTCATGTCTCAGTCGCCTCGCTGTACGTGAAGGCATATGGGGCGCGCGCCGGCCACGCCCCACCGGGTCCAAAGTCGGTGCCCCGCCAGCCGGACCGACGTTACGGCGACACGCTCTGGCTCGACTTCCAGGGCATGGATCGCCTTCGAGGGTCGGCGTGTTAGGTCATCACCGGGAGTGCACATGCTGTACCGAGTCTTATTCACAGACTCAGTCGAAGTCAAGCCTCGGCGGCCACCAGACAGCAAATCCCGAAGCGGGCACAATGCTAAACTCAGTTGCATTGTAAGACGCAGTATGGGTATTGTCTGTGGACGGACCATGCCCTGGCGTGTCCGGGCATTAGAACGGCTAGAGGAGCAAGTAACTGTGGAGGCAGAGCGCGACGACCCCGCACAACACTGCGATGGTCCTCAACACCAGCCCAAGTGGCCTCTGGGGCAACCGTGAGCATCGCCGTCACGGTCGCGCCGACCGGCCCCATCGCATACAAGTCGGACAGTCCCTACCTCCCGACTCAACCGGAGGAGATCGCGGCAGCTGTCGCCGAGGCCTACCAGGCCGGCGCCGCGGTGGCACACATCCATTTGCGTGATGAGAATGATGTCCCCACGGCCGACCCCAAGATCGCCCAGCGGACGATGGACCTGATCGCCGATCGATGCCCGATCCTGATACAGCTGTCGACCGGTGTTGGCCTGGACGTGCCGTTCGAGGATCGTGCGGCCCTGGTGGAGCTGCGGCCGCGCATGGCAACCCTCAACCCGTGCAGTATGACGTTTGGCAAGGCTGAGTTTCGTAACCCTCCGGCCGAGGTCCGCAAGCTCGCCGAACGGATGCACGATATAGGTGTCAAGCCCGAGCTGGAAATCTATGACACCGGCCATCTGGACGCGGGTCTTCGTCTTCGCGACGAGGGACTGCTTCCCGACGAGCCGCTGCAAGTCTCCATCGTCTTGGGGGTGCAGGGTGGTATGGCGGCCACCGCCGACAATCTGTTGATGATGGTCAGGCGCCTCCCTGCGGGCACGGTGTGGCAAGTGATCGCCATCGGCAAGGCCAACCTGCAGCTCACGGCGATGGCCTTGGCCCTGGGTGGCAACGCGCGGGCAGGGCTCGAAGACGGCCTGTATCTGCGCAAGGGCGAGCTCAGTCCCGGAAATCTGCCCCTGGTCCAGCGCACCATTCGGCTCGTGGGCGACCTCGACGAGACCGTGGCCACGGTGGACGAGACCGTCAACACGCTCAATTTGGCCACTAGTTGACTAACGCGGCTGCTTTGCCCGCACAGCAATGCCACAGGCCCAACGAGGCTGCCAGCTGGCTGAGGCGCGATCCGCGTCGGTACGTGGGCGCGGGCGCGATTGTCGTATCCATTACGAACGCCCCGAGAGTCTAGATGACCAAACTCATCATTCGGGATCGAGTGTTTATCGACGGCCGCTGGGAGGCGCCGGCATTTCCCACCATCGGCATCGATGTAATCGACTCGAGTGACGGTCACGTGATGGGGGCCGCCACCGCGGGTGGTCCCAAAGACGTTGATCGAGCCGTCAGCGCGGCGCGCTCGAGTTTGCAGGACTGGTCCTCCACGTCATCGGAGCACCGCGCTCATCTGCTGGAATCATTAGCCGACGCCCTGGAAGCACAGCAGGATGAAGCGGCTCGCATCATCAGCTTGGAGGTCGGCACACCCACGCTCATCTCGAGAAGAGTCCAGGTTGGCCTTCCAGTAGCGACCTTGCGGGCTTTCGCCGAAGCTGCTCGAAACCTGCACTGGCAGACAGCGATCGGCAACTCGCTGGTAGAGCGCGAGCCGGCCGGTGTCGTGGGCGCGATTACGCCCTGGAACTATCCGTTACACCAACTGGTCGGGAAGGTCGGAGGTGCGCTGGCCGCCGGCTGCACGGTCGTGGCCAAGCCGTCCGAACTGGCTCCGTTGAGCACCTTCCTGCTGGCGGAGGCATGCGAGAAAGCGGGCGTTCCGCCCGGTGTGTTCAATCTGGTCCCGGGCACCGGACCGGTTGTGGGTGAGGCCTTGGCGACGCACCCGGGGATCGATCTGCTCTCCTTCACCGGGTCGACAAAGGTGGGCGCCCGGGTGTTGGCGCTGGCGGCACCCAATATCACAAAGGTGACGCTGGAACTGGGCGGAAAATCGGCGAGCATAATCCTCGACGATGCCGATCTTCCCCGGGCGGTAAAGGCGAGCGTTGGCAACGCGTTCCTGAATTCAGGTCAGACCTGCTCGGCGTGGACGCGGCTCCTCGCGCCGCGTGAACGACACGATGAGATCGTAGACATAGCGGTCGCCTGGGCCGAGCGGCTGCGTCTAGGCCACCCTCTCGCGGAGGGCACCCGGCTTGGGCCGCTGGTATCGGCCAAGCAGCAGGCGTCCGTTCGAGCGCACATCCGCGCGGGCCGGGAAGAAGCCCGCCTGGTGATCGGTGGCGAGGGCCAACCGCCCGATCTTCCCGATGGGTTCTACGTCAGACCCACCATCTTCGCCAACGTCGATAACAGCGCCAGCATCGCCCAGAACGAGATTTTCGGTCCGGTGTTGGTGATCATTCCTCACGACGGCGATGACGACGCCGCACGTATCGCGAACGCCACCCCGTACGGGCTCGCGGGTGGGGTGTGGAGCAGCGACAACGACCGGGCCCTTCGTGTCGCGCGCCGGCTGAGAACCGGGCAAGTCGACATCAACGGTGCGGCGTTCAACCCCAGCAGCCCGTTCGGCGGCTATAAGCACTCCGGACTGGGCCGCGAGTTCGGAGCACACGGGATAGAAGAATTCACCGAGATAAAGGCGATTCAGCGGTAGCCCCGCTCACCGAACTGAGCCAGCGGGGGAATTCGCTTCTTCCGCAAAACCGAAGGAGGCCCATGATGTCGTCAGATTTGCCCGCGCGCTCCTCTTCGCCTCCAGTTCTCGACCTGGTCGGGATCGCCGAGGATGTCACTTTCGCGGCCGATCCGGGCGCCCTGGTCCGGGAGCTGCTGGCCGCCGCCGGGATGACGCTGCAAAATCCGGCCGGAATCATCGCGGCGAACGCACGTCTGGTCTGGGGTTCTGTGGGGGCGTTTCGAGCTGCCGCCGAACGCGCGATCGGCCGTGACAATCCCGGTCCCATCGCGATCGCCCGTGGCGACAAGCGGTTCTCCGATCCGGCCTATCAGGAGAATCCGGTGTACTTCCTGCTGGCCCAGCAGTATTTGTTGTTCAGCCAGTATGTCGCCGAACTCCTCGACACCGCCGCAGTGAGTGGAACGCGAGAAGCGAAGGCGCGTTTCATGGCTAAGTTTCTTGTCGATGCGCTCGCCCCGACCAACACCCTGGCCGGCAACCCCGCAGCGATCCGCAAGGCGTTCGACACCGGCGGCAAGAGCATCGGCAGGGGCCTCAAGAACTGGGTGCACGATCTTCGCCGCAACGGTGGATGGCCGTCGCAAGTCGACAGCTCCGGATTCGAGGTCGGCGTCAACATGGCTGCCACGCCGGGAAGCGTCGTCTACCGCAGCAACCTCATCGAGTTAATCCAATACTCGCCGCAAACTCCGAATACATATGCGGTTCCGTTGCTGTTTTGCCCACCGTGGATCAACAAGTTTTACATCATGGATCTGGCACCGGGCAAGAGTCTTATCGAGTGGGCCGTCCAACACGGACATACATGTTTTGCGATCAGTTACCGCAATCCGGATAAGTCGATGAGCGAGCTCGGATTCCGCGACTACCTGTTCCAAGGACCGCTGGACGCCGTGCGAGTCGTTCGTGATATCACCGGCGCCCCCGCGGTGAACACGGTGTCGGTTTGCCTGGGTGGAACGCTCACCGCACTGGGGCTGGCCCACAACGCGGCACGAGGTGATGAATCCATCAAGTCCGCGACATTCATCAATACCCATACCGATTTCACCCAACCGGGCACGCTCGGCATGTTCACCGATGAGGCAACGGTCGCGGGACTTGAGAAGCAGATGCTGAAGAAGGGTTTCCTGGACTCGGCGACGATGGCACGGACCTTCAGTGCGTTGCGGCCAAACGACCTGATCTTCCAATACGTGGTGAACAATTGGTTGCTCGGAAACAAACCACCGTCGTTCGACCTGCTGGCCTGGAACGAAGACTCGACCCGTATGCCGGCCCGGATGCATTCGGAGTATTTGCGCTCATGCTTTCTGCGCAACGAATTTGCCCGCGGTGAATTCGAAATCGACGGCAATCGTCTGGACCCCGGCCTTGTCGACATCGACACTTACGTGTTGTCGGCTGTGGACGACCATATAGTGCCGTGGACATCGGCCTACAAGACCACACAGCTACTCGGTGGCAAGAGTAGGTTTGTTCTGAGTTCATCCGGCCACATAGCCGGTATTGTCAATCCTCCCAATCCCAAGTCCAAACATTGGGTGAACGACAGTCTTCCGGCCGACCCGCATAAATGGAAAGCGGACGCGCAATTAACGGACTTCACCTGGTGGCAGGACTGGACCGCCTGGATCGCCGAACGGGGCGGGGAAATGATTCCCGCGCCCGATCTGCCGGGCAACGACGACTATCCGCCGATCGAGAAAGCCCCGGGTACTTACGTCCTGGTCAGAACATGACCCACTCGCCGCAGACCGTCGACTCGGACACCTCCGTACTTTCGATTCACGGTCTACGCATTGCGGCGCGGACCACCGGATCGGGCGATCCGGTGTTGCTGCTCAACGGCTTGTCCCGCCCGATGGAAAGCTGGACGTTTTTCGCCGGCGCGCTTCGAGGCAGAACTGTCATCACATTGGACGCTCCCGGGGTCGGGGCGAGCGAAACTCCGGTCGTCCCGTACTCGATGCCGATGTTGTCGGATGTCGCTGCGCGGGTCCTCGATGCAGTCGGCATCGAGAAAGCGGATGCCGTCGGGTACTCCCACGGCGGCGCAGTCGCACAGCAGCTCGCGGTCGGCCATCCCGCACGGGTGAACCGGCTCGTGCTGCTGTCGACTTCGTGTGGTGTCGGTGCCGTTCCAGGCCGCGGCCGCGATGCAACCCGCATCTCGCTGGCGCCGAACCGCGCAACACGGTGGCCGCCACCGGATCCGTTGGGCTTGCTCTGGCAGATCGCGGCGATCTCGACCTGGTGCAGCATCCCCGTTCTCGGCTGCATCGATGCATCCACGCTCGTGATCTGCGGCGACCACGACACGGCCGTCCCGCCGGCGAACAGCAGGCTGCTTGCGGCGCGCATCCGCAACGCCCGCCTTGTCACGATCCAGGCCGGACACGATCTGCAAAAGCCCGGCCCGGCGGCGATTGTGGCCGCACTGGTGGAGCAGTTTCTCGATTCGGAAACTTCGATGACGGGGTAACCCTGCCCGTCGTGGACCCGAATTCCAACCCAACACGAACTACCGGCGATCGCGTTGGCCCAACTGTAAAGGGACGAACGATGCCGCCACCCGGATGACTGAATCATCCCGGCGTGTCAGGACACTTCACTTCATTGTGAAAGGCGAGGGTGAAGCTCATGTCTACACGTCCGTCGAAGAACTACCCGCCCGAGCTGCGTGAACGGGCGATCCGCATGGTCTCCGAGATCCGGCCCGAGTAGACCTCCGATTGGGCCGCGGTGTGCTCGGTGGCCATCAAACTTCCGGATGGGGTCACCGCAGAGTTTGATGAGCTGGGTCCGCAACGCGCAGGTCGATGCTGGGCAGCGGGCCGGGGTGGACGGCGCCGAGGCCGCCGAGCTGCGCCGGCTTGGTTTGGTAGGCGCCGGTCTTGATCCGGTTAAGGATGTCGGTTCCAGTTGGCGCCTTGGCATCGAAGTCCCTGCCGGACGACGGCATCGAGCTGCTCGAGGCTTTACGAAGGTGGAAAAGTCGAGATCGGGAAAGCAATTGGACGGAAAGACGATTCTGCCATGCTTGTTGAGTTCGTAGGCGTGCCCATCACCTTTTCGATGAGACCTTTGCGAGTTTGAAGAACGCTAGGCGATGGCGGAGCGGACCGTAACAGACGTCACATGTCCAGACCGCCGTTCACCCCCCAAACCTGTCCAGTGATGTAGGCCGAGGCGTCCGCCGCCAGGAAGTGCACCACTCGTGCGACCTCCTCCGGCCGGGCCAGTCGGCCCGCGGGGATAGTGCCCTTGATGCGGTTTAGGACCTTCTCGGGGATGGACTCGACCATCTCGGTCGACACGTAACCGGGTGTGACCGTGTTGACCGTGACGCCGATACCGTCTTTCGTCAACTTGCCCGCGCGCGCCAACTGAAAACACGCCTCGCGCGCCAGTGTCTTCGTCAGGCCGAACAGTCCGGCCTTGGAAGCCGCATAATTCGCCTGACCGATGCCGCCCGTCTCACCGATGACTGAGGAGACAATGACGATCCGCCCGCTGCCGCGATCGAGCATATGGGCCAACGCGGCCTGGGCAAGAAAGAACGTCCCGGACAGGTTGACTGCGACGACCTTGTTCCACTCGTCGTCGGTCATCTCGGCCACCGTCTTATCGATCGTGATGCCGGCGTTGCTGACCATGATGTCCAGGCGGCCGTGGAGGTCGATGACCTCGCGGGTAGTTCGTCGACAGTCATCCCCGCTCGCGACATCGCCCTGATGGACACTGACCTCGGCGCCGTGACGGGCTGCCGACAACTCGGCGAGGAACTTCTGCGCCTGCTCAGTGTTCCTGCCGTACCCCGCGGCTACCGTTGCGCCCTGACTGACGAGGCTTCTACTGATCGCCGCACCGATTCCGCGAGTACCACCCGTCACGAAAGCAACGCGGCCACGGAGCTTATCGCCCCGAGCCTCCACCGATCGGGACTCGCCGATCTCATCAACCGTAGTCGCCGCCGTCATGATGATCCCTCGCCGTCATTCGACCAGTAGAGGCCAATCGCTGCCCGGGATCCGCACCCGGCCACCGTCTAGTATGTATGCGTGCACGCAGACTAGTCAATGTGCCGACCGGTCAATCTCGCCAACCGCGCACACACCCCACTTGGCGAACAACCCGTGAAGGCGAAAGGACGCACCATCCGGGATCCGCCCTTGAAGCACTATGCCGCGTGGCCAGGCCGACCGTTTCCTCAACCGGCAGAGCATGCGCGCTAGGACGATGGGCAAACGCCTGACGGAACCGTACATCTCAAAGTGCCGAGACGAACCCGGCCTGACCGCACGTGGCCCGCCACCGCCGGTTTCTTGACAATGTATGTGCGCACACATACGATTCGGCGATGGCCGGGAGCGCGTCACACGGTCGGCGGCTGCCGGGGGCCGCCGGGGAGCTCCGCGACGAGGCGACTGAGCCGCGCCACGGGACCTGCTCCGGAACGAGTCGCCCCATGATCGCGGGCGCGCCCTTCGTTCCGGCGGATCGGCCGCCGCAGCCGCTATACGGCCGGTCGCGTTCTTGTCATGGACGCAGGCGATTGCTCGTCGAGGGTTCATCAGCCGCTTCCCGACCAGAGCGTCGTGCGACAACCAGCGCAGTGGTTCTGTCGCGCAACAACCGCGAACATGCGGCCGCCTGGCTCCGATCACCGCGGTCCGTCGAGCTTCACACCGGCACGGCGAACCGACGAGGACCTCATGGAGGGAGAACGCGATGACAACTGTGGTCACGACCGAGCGGCAAGGCACCGGCTACGTCGATGGCTACCCCGTGTTGAATGAGCGCGCCCTGGGGAGCTTGAAACACGTCTGGTCGCTTTCGCGGATCAAGGACGACTGGACCAAGGGTGGGTCGGTCCATGACGCATGGGACCGTTGGTCGTTTTGGCCCTACATGGCGAAGTTTACTTACGACCTTACGTATGCTGTCAGGCTTCTTCGAAGGATCGCCGAAGAGGTGCCGGCATGGCGAGATACCATCTGCGAAGCGGCCAGCGTGTTCACCATGCATATGTGTGAATACGCCTCTGTTTACGACTGGGTCGAGCAGAAGGGACTAGACCCGAACCGCGCGTCCTATCCGTATTTCTATTACAAGCACCTCATCCCCCCGGGGATGGCGGGGGTCTACAACGCGCCCGGCTACGCCGGCAACGGGTTACCGGTAACGGCCCCCGGACTGCTCGAGTCGATCGCCCTCTATCCGGTGCAGCCGAACCCGCGACACCCCTACACCTACCAGCATTCACCGGCCATCGGCCGCACATATGATGCGGACCCCATTCGAGCTCACGGCAGCTCCAACATGATGTACAAGGGCTATTTCCTTGAGCAGCTCGGACATCAGAAGGCGATCTCCGGGGACCCCCGTTGGGACGAGCCGCTGCACATCGTCTATGACGACGAACTGCACTGGGATTACTCGGCAGAACAAATCGCGAGCATGCTGGACAGTCAGCACACGTCGGCGCTCGATCCCGGCGGATCCAGCATGAAGTATGGCATTGACTGCGAAGTGGGGAAGGTGTTTCCCATGTGCGTCGCGGTCGGCGGTCTCGGTCTGCGCCTGCATGATCGGCTAACCGGCACAAGACATTCGAGAAGCTACGAACGATGGCTGAAGTTTGGGATCAAGAACTTTTTGGCCGGTGACGAAGATGAGAACGGATATTTCGGTTGGTTCTGCCACTACTACGACCGTGACCTGAACTACAACCACAATGGGCCCAACAGTCAGATAGCGGCATTTCACATGTCCATGGCTTCCCAGACAGTTCCATTCAACCGCCCGTGGGCGGAGCGTCTCTACGAGAGCGCCATCCGGCAGTTTGGTATCGAGGACCAGGACACGCTCCGGCTGGTATTTACCCATCATCTACTCGGAGACGTCGTCCACGACGACATGTGGGGATCCTCGGCCGGCGTGGCGTGCGCACACGCTCTGGGAGACCATGAACGCGTCAGGAAGATGCAGAACTGGACCAACCAGGCCTGGGAACCCATCATGAAGGACGGCGAGTTCTACTACGCGTTTAACCTCGGAGAGCCCTGGCCGAGGGGGATTTTCAATCATTGGGCAGCGCTGTCGAACATAGGAGAGCCGGAGGGCTTCGCGCGTATGTATGACGCGCCGAATTTTGAGAAGTTCTCCCAACCGACCCTTTGCCGAGTCGACTTCCCGACGGTGACTGTGCGCCAGGCGATTTACGACGCCGACGCCGACCATCTTGTCATCAGCATTCTCCCCGGTTGTGACGCCAGCGTACCCGGAGCGCCTACCACCTTCCGAGTTTGCAACCTCAACGGCAACGAGCGGCGGGTCCTGCAGGACGGAAACGAGACGCCGAACTGGAAAACGGTGGGGGAGGGGGAGATCGAAGTGACCACCACGGTGGGACATCACAGTTTTCTGATCAGTTGAGGAGGGCATTTCGCAGAGTTGCTCATCTCAGCCCTGTGCGCCGGCTGCCGTCCCTCCAGCTCCCCCAGACCAGGTTTCTTTTCGAGAAAGGTGAGACATGCCTGATGTGAAGTTCTTCTCCGAACAGTGGTGTGAGCTCGCTCTTGCCGCCGAGAAAGACAACACCGAGCAGATCTATAAGGGTTTCAAGGACCCCGCCACCTTCACCCACGTCATGTCGGTGGAGTGCACGGACAGGCCCGGGCTCATTACGCAGATCGAGTACGTGCAGGGAAGGGCCGTGTGCTGGAGCACGAAGTTGTGGCCGGAAGATCAGGTGTGGGTGCGCTTTACCGCCGACGTCGAAACCTGGCGAATGGCCGCGGAGGGAGATGAACAGGGCAGCACGCTGATCATGGCCGGCAAGATCAAGATGGCAAAGGGATTGATGAAGGATCTGGTCGAGAACGCTGACGCGTTCAACAACTGGGTGCTGTCCTGGGGGGATGTGCCTACCGACTGGAGTGTGTGAGGGGGGCCGTGCTGTGCATATGGCGCGATATGGTCGATCGTGGGATCGAGCGTGAGGTCACCTTCTTCTTCGGCGCGCGGGCCGGAGCCGATCTCTACGGCCTCGACGACATCCGGGCGCTACGAGAGCGATTCACCAAAACTGGAGTTCGTTCCCGTACTGTATCGTTCCTGGTCAGAGGACTGGATAGGGCCGACCGGGTCGGTCATCGACGTAATAGCCTGCCGATTCCCACGGCTCGCACACGACGCATATCTGTGCGGGCGGCCGCCGAGATCGACGCCGCCACCGAATTGCTCATCGCACGTGGCTCCCCGCCCGCGCAACATCTACTTTGACTCGTTCATTCGGGTTGGGGGTCGGGGAGCTGACCACGACAAGGGGGCTGATTCGTTAGCGGCGGCGGCTACGCCGGTGCGAAGGCGTTGACCACAACGATGATCGCGGCCGACACACGATGAACCAACACAGATTGTCCGCACATTCCCAACTTCGGCCAAGCAAGAAAGCTTCTGGCGTTATTGGTCGGCCCACCCGCCCGGATCGATTCGAGCGTGCCATGATTCAGTTCGTCGCCCGGTGGTACCCATTCGGTGGCGGGCCTCAGCAACAGATATTTGAAGAGTTCGGCCTCGCCGAGTCCGCGTTTTTCGGCAGAGTGCTCGACTTGATAGAGTACGTCCCGGACCTCGACCCCGCGGTCCGGGACCGGTTGCGCAGCATTTGCCGCCGACGCCTCGACGAGGCCGCCAACTAACGTCGTTGTTAAGGTAGCGCAATCCGTGACATGGCGGGTGCGCCGGCTGGGTTGGTGGCAGTTCGTGTCACGCGATGACGGTGCGGTAATTGTTGAAAACAAGCGGCCGAATCAGGCGGCCGGCGCACTCGCCGCGGCCGCCAGCAGCGTACCAACCATTTCCTGGATGTCCGCAAACGGCGCAGCGTCGCATGTGGCCCTGCTAACGGTGATCGCGCCTTCGATCGCTACGACGACGGTAACAGCGATGTGGTGAGCCTGCTTTTGCTTCAATCCCTTGCTGACTAGGCCAGCTGCCAGGGCATCAACCCAGCCGTTGAAGGTAGCACCAACAGCCTTACGAAGCGGCTCCTCGGACCCGCCGCCGACGTTGGCGATGATGCCAGACATCGGGCAACCGTCGGCGTAATCCGACGAAAGCAGCGACTTTCGGGTGTTGTCGATGACCGCACACAAAAACGCCTCTGCGTTAGCGGACCGAGACGCTAGACGAGCCGCCTCACGTTCGATCTTGTAGCGCCACGCTGCCGCCACTTCGACTGCGAGTTCGTCCTTGCCTCCGGGAAAGTGATAGTAGATCGATCCACGCGGAGCCTCCGCCAGCTCGACGACCTCAATCAGAGAGACATTGGTGTATCCACCCTGCCCGAACAGGGTGACACCCGCATCCACCATCCTCTGCCGTGTGTCCGCTCGCCGTCCCACTCGACTTCCTCCTAACCCAGTCATTGCCGGCTAACCCAGTCATTGCCGGTGCGAGCTGAGCCTAAGAGCCGTCGTCGGCGACAACCCATTCAGCAACGCATCATACCATCCACCGTGGCCAGCCTCGTTGGTATGAGCAGCTCAACCAGTGTCGGACCGCAGCGTATTCCCCAGATCACCTGCTGCACTCTGACGCAGAGTAAGTCGGCTCACATAGACTGCCTGGTGAGCAGCGCCGTTATGACGTTGTCGGCGCTTGTCCTGGCCGGGGATGGAATGTCGGCAAGCGGTGGGGTGGACGGAACCCGCGTGGCGGGTCGACGTGGAAAGGTCAGAGCCCGCAATGGCCTCGCACTGGGCGAAGAGCCCGCGGTACACGAAGGCCAGAGGTCGTCGGTGGTCTCTGTCGAGATGCATCCGCGACACCCGACTGGATGCCGGCGGTTCAACTTTCGCTGTGACTGCGGCCAAAGGACCCCGGGGAACGGTCTATTCAGGCTTCGAGCGGACGGCGGCGGTTTGCACACGTTTCCGCTGCCGCCCGGCACCGGCTTGGGAGCCCGGGCGTTTGGCCTCCCGGGGCCCCTTCGGTCGGCGCGAAGGGCCCCGGGGAACACCCGTCGGTGGACATGCTCCCTGGCAGACGACCGCTTCGACCGCCAAGAGCCCCACGCCGCGCAGCCTCGCCTCCACAGGTGGGCCACCCCGTAGCTAAGCTATCCTTAGGGTAGTAGGCACGCATACACACCTGGAGGCTCTTGTGGCGAGGACTACGGAGATCAAAGACCGGATGGTCCAAGCTGGTGAAGGCCTTTTCGCCCGGCGCGGATACGGTGTAACCCTGCTCGACGTGATGAACAAGGCAGGCACGCCGCGCGGTTCGATTTACTACCACGTTCCCAACGGCAAGGAAGAGGTCGCCATCGGGGTGGCGCACAAGGTCGCCGACGAGCATGAGTGTCGCGTCGCCTCGTTGGGCCGAGAGCACCGCGAGCCGGCGGCGTTCCTTCAGGCCGTCGTCGACCATCACATCGACCAGTTGGTGAAATCCGGTTACCAAGAGGGCTGTGCCATGGTGGGCATCACGGTGTCTGTCGACACTGATTCCGTCGAGTTACGTACCGCCGTCGCCGAGGCCTTTACCCGCTGGATTGATGCGATCTCGCAGGTCCTGCGGGAACAGGGACTCGGAGTCGCCGCAAGTCGCGACCTCGCCACCGCAGTCGTGTCTGGAATTGAGGGCGCGATGGTGATTTCTCGCGCGACAGGAAATTCCGCACCACTCAAGCGGTTCCGGAAGCTAGTCCCGGCTCTTGTCGGTGCTGCCGGGCATTGATGTTCTGCTCGTCGTCGCTGGCGCCCCCATCGGGCAACCCCGAGGTTGTTGGCCAATCCCGGTCCTGCGCGGCAGTGTTCGTTATGGCCTGCCTCGGCGAAGGTCGCCGAAGCAGGATGCTGGCGCTGCTGAACAGCGATAGGAAAAGCGACAGTGCGCCGATATATCCCGCAACGGCGAGGAACCCGGCACAGGCGAAAGCGACTGGCGTGTACGGTATCTGGTTGGCGATCGACGTCGCAACAGGCACCACCAGGATAGGCACCAGGATGGGCACCGGGTTCAGCAGTCGGAGTCCATTAATCGTCAACGTAGCCGAAGGCACGGTGCGCCGGTGGGCGCCGCTGGCGATACCGACTAAGCCATAGCCAACGCCGGCGCCGGTCACGAACAACCATATCGCCAGGGGGCGGGTGTCTGTCCTTTCACCCACCAGAGTAGCGATGGTGCCGGCGACGGACAGTGTGAAACCTTGAGGGATCACCATGTGCCTGGCGACCTCGCGAACCGCTGCGGCCGTGGTGATTGCCTTCTGCGGCACAGCATCCGGCGCCGAGGCAGTCGGCTGGGGGTGCGTCACCTCGCTAGCGGGGTTTCCTGAGTCGCCACTCCGACCCGCCGGTCCGGGAAAATCTCCGACCGCGGGCTCGCGAAGCGTGTCTGCGGACGGTGCCGGTTGACGCGGACGCGCGTTTGAGAACTTCCATGCATGGGTTGTTGGCTATGAGCATCAGGAAACCGACTCGATGATCTGGCCAGACTCCACTTCGACAGACCTGCCCGGCTGCACGAGCCCGCCGCGCGCCACAAGCTCGGCGATCGTGTCGGGAGAATACCCGAGATCGGTTAGTATCTCGTCGTTGTGTTCGCCCTGCTTCGAGACGAATTGCTCCTCTGACGTGTCGGAGGGCGAATGATTGCTGAAATGCCAGGGCCGCCCCGGGATATTGATGACGCCGCCACTGCGATCCGACACGGATCGTACCGCCTTCCATTCATATGCCCAGTCGGTGTCCGCGATTTCCTTGATATCCCGAACCCTCCCGGTCGCGATTTTTGCCTCGTCCATATGTGCATCCAACGAATCCATATCGGAAAACGTCAAGATCCAGTCCTGGACGATGGCGCGGAGTTCGTTTAGATGTTTGAGACGCAGTTCCGGAGTCAGGAAGCGCGGATCGTCGGCAAGATCTGGACGGCGCATCGCTACCAGATAGGACGGGAACGACATGCTTCCCACGAGGCTCATCGGACTAGCAAACACCTCTCCTCCCGGACCCCGGAAAAACGGACCATCGGTTGCGCCCAGAATCGGTACCTCTGCGCCCAAGTCGGCGTCAGACAGATCCGCGTGAACCCGCTCGTTGATCGAGAGCATCACCGCGGCCATGGCCACGTCAATGTATTGACCACGGCCGGTGCGGCTTCGCTCATGCAGCGCAGCGAGAATTGCGATAACCGCGTGCAGGCCCGCGTAGACATCGGCGTGCGAGAGAGCATCGCTGCGAATCTCCAATTCGTCGCGGCCGAACTGGCGCGCTGTGTTTGCCGTTATACCTGTTTCTGCCTGCACCGTTGGTGCATAGGCCATTCGGGATCGCCACACGCCGTGTTGGCCGTAGCCGCTGATCGACGCATACACCACGCCCGGGTTTCGAGCGGCAATGTCGTCGTAACCCAGACCAAAGGAAGCCAACGTGCCGGGCCGGAAATTCTCCACGATGATGTCCGCGGTGTCACAAAGCCGCAGCGCCACCTCTTTGGCGCCCTCAACGTTCAAGTCGATGCTGAGATTTCTCTTGCCTGCATTTTGCTGTGCGTAGTACCCGGAGATCTCGCCCTGGTTGGGAAAGGCCTGTCTGGCGAGATCACCTCCGGGGGGTTCTAGCTTGATCACCTCGGCACCGAGATCGACCAGGGTCTTGGCGCAATGCGGGCCGGCAAGCACACGGGAAAAGTCAACGACGCGCAGTCCGGACAACGGCGACATGGTCAGCGACCTTCAAATCGTGCCATTCCGATGCCGTTCTCCCGGTAGGACCTGACGCCGGTATGGAAGTCCTGCGACTGAAAGATCGCACGCTGTATCTCTGGCATCGCGAGGTCTGCAGCCTCGACTCCGTCGTTGACCGCGATCGCCGCCAGTTTTTTGGTGGCGGCGTGGCATACTGTCGGCCCGTGCGCCAGTTCCTGGGCGATCGTCATCGTCGCTGACTCGAGCTGCTCGTCCGGAACCACTTTGTTGATGACTCCCCAGCGTTCAAACGTTGCGGCGTCATAGCGACGGCCGAGCATCGCGATTTCCTTGCCCCGCGCGAGGCCTGCACGCTGCACGACGCGTTGGATGCCACCCATCAGCGGATGCAAGCCCACCGTGACCTCTACCGATCCCAATTTCGCTGACGCTGCGACAACGGTGATGTCGCTGGCGAGCGCAAGTTCGAACCCGCCACCGACACAGACCCCGTGCACGCTGGCGACGATGGGAACCGGAAAGGCGTCAAAGGCCTGCAGCAGTTCGACCATCTTCCAGTCGAGTGTCCCGTCGTTGCCATCGGCCTTCGCGAGCATCTTGTCCAGGTCCGCGCCAGCTGAGAAGTGCCGTAGCGAACTGCGCAAAACAACTGCGCGCGCTCCACGATCGCGTGCCCACTGCAGTGCGGCGGTAATCGCGTCAATCAACTGTCCGTCGAGCAGGTTGTACGGTGCGGCTTGCATCGTGAGCACAGCGACCGACTCGTTCATTGTCGTGCTCACTGGATGGCCTGAGGCGACTGATTCGGCCGGCACGTCCGTATCCGTGACCTTCACGTCGTGATCCGGGATCTCTGGGGAAACAACATCGGACACCGTTAGGACCCTTCCGTGTTACCGAGTTCAGCTCGCGCGGCTGAAATGGTTATTGCCGACCTGCTGTGCGCGACCCCTCGAGGCGCACCAGCTCGCGGAGCTGACTGTCGCCTCGGTGGATCACGTGGCCGCAGGGCCTATGTATCCACCATAACATAGCACGTTCACCGGAATCGGACCCCATATTGGTCGATCCGCGTGGCAGCTCAGGTCGACAACACCGCTGCCGGTAGCCTTCCGGCGGTGCCCCCGCCCGGCCTCGCGTCGGGCTCTAGCATATGAAACCCCAACGTTTTCGGTTCGTGCCTGGCCGCGGCGGAGCCCGGTGGTGCGGTCGGGTGAGTGGCGCCGAAATCAAGACTGTTGACAATCTGTAAGTAGTCGTACATAGTTTTCGGAGCAGGCGGTCCGGGTGGCCTCGGTTCACCTGCCCTGACGCGCTCAACGATGCCGGTAGGCACCGCAACCGGGTGCGTTTTGACAGCGACAACATCTAAATACGAAGCATCAAGCCTGTTCCGGCGTACACACGCAACGCCCGTCCAGGCGGACCCGCGGACGTAAGTGAGGAGGCGGCGAGTCCGTGTGATTGCCGCGCCGGCGCCGATGACCGTCTAGTAGGGGAAAGCCGCCCTGGTGAGAGCCGGGGCGGCTTTCGGTTTGACTGGCCAAGCGATGGCGCCGGCGGTCGTTGCTCACGACGGTGGTGTCAGGCTGATATGCGCGGGTTGGGTACCGCATGACGATGATTCGGATGTGAACGGTACTACTGTCTACAGGCGAGCGTCACACCCGATTATCGTTGGAATCGCGTTGTGGCTCATAGGTTCCTGGCAGGTTGGTTCACTCACCGCGCCAACGCCTGGCTCACCATGCCAGCCAAGTATGGGGGCCGCTGGCTATTGCACGGTCGCCAGTGAGGCGACCGAGGGGTCTTTCGTAGGCCGCTGACGGACCATGGTGCCAAGATGCACCGGTATTCGACTTGACGGATCTGTTTGCCCATCGTTGGAACGGTCGGCCCGCGATGGAGGTGCGGAGGTCTTGACATCCTGGAACGTGTGGCACAAGATAGCCGATACCTGGAACAAACGGTCCAGGATAGTGCCGAAGTCCGCAACATCAATGGAGCAGCGATGCCCGGAATCAATAGACAGATCACGGCGAAGTACGACAAGCACATCATCACGAGGCAGCCGGATTTCGACGAGCGCAAGACGCGCGCCGACTTTCGCAAGGTGATCCCGAACCTACGGACAGTGGTGATCCACTGCTTCGACCCGCGCGTGACATCGGGCATCCCGTACGCCGTCGCCGAGACACTCCCCGGCCAGGAATATCCCGGCGAGAT
>Ga0153922_1000236_pt1 | contig 22801 bp, 15 predicted proteins | sample TSNJ006MetaG_FD_104723 | JGI IMG/M metagenome (GOLD analysis project Ga0153922, IMG submission 104723) | Attine ant fungus gardens microbial communities from New Jersey, USA - TSNJ006 MetaG | ecosystem: Host-associated > Fungi > Mycelium > Unclassified | place: USA: New Jersey, Brendon T. Byrne... | reverse complement strand
TCAACGTGTTGCTGCCGAGGCTGTCGTGAGGTGGCGCCGGCGCGCGATCCCCTATGTCGCGCAGGTCGAGATGGCCGATTGCGGGGCAGCCGCCCTCGCCATGGCGCTGGGCTACCATCGCCGGCACGTGTCGTTGGCCGAGATGCACGAGGCCACCGGTACCGGGCGGGACGGCGTCGACGCGCTGCGGCTTGCCGAAGCCGCCACCTCATATGGTTTGCGTGCTCGCGGGGTGGCCACCGAGCTCGATGATCTGCGGGTCCTGCCTCGTGGCACCGTCTTGCATTGGGGCGCAGCACATTTTGTAGTGCTCGATTCGACCTCACGGCGCGGCGTCACCGTTGTCGATCCTGCCGCCGGCCGCTACCGGGTCGGGTGGAAAGCCGTCAGCGATCTCTACAGCGGGGTCGCCATCATGCTGGAGCCCGGCGGCACGTTCGCAAGAGGCGGGCGAGCGGCACCGGGCGCGCTGTTTCACGCGCGTCGGCTGCTGACCCGCTCCAAAGGAATCGGCAAGGTGCTCGCCACCTCCGTGGTGGTCCGGTTGATGGCGCTGGCCGTGCCGGTGCTGACCGGGGTGATCGTCGACCGGGTCGTGCCCGCTGGTGACGGACACCTGCTGAAGGTCCTGGCCGCGGTGATGGCCGCGCTGATCGGCTATTCGGCGCTCGCGACCTTCCTCCGGGCTCACCTTCTGCTAAGGCTGCGCAGCCGGCTCGACGTCGACATGACACTCGGTTTCCTCGAGCACCTCGTGGACCTGCCGTACGCGTTCTTCCTGAAACGCTCCTCAGGGGACCTGATGATGCGGCTGCGCAGCAATGCGACGGTGCGCGAGATCCTGACCACCGGAACCATCGCGGCACTGCTCGACGGCGCCCTGGCCACCCTGTACCTCGTCGTGATATTCGCACTATCGCCGGTACTGGGGCTCCTCGTCACCGCGCTGGCCGCTGCCCAGGTCACCGTTTTGCTGCTGGCCCGGCGCCGCAACCAACACCTGATGGGCGAGTCGCTGGCCACCGAAGCCAAATCGCAGTCCTACGCCTACGAGATGTTCTCGGCCGTGGAGACCCTCAAATCGGCCGGTGCCGAGCGCCGCGCCGTGTCGCACTGGACCAACCTGTTCGTCGCCGAACTGAACGTCTCGCTGCGCCGCGGGCGGCTGTCGGCCCTGGTGGAAACGGCGACGCATGGGCTTGCGTTGCTGTCCCCGATTGCGGTGTTGCTGCTCGGCGCCAGCCTGGTGGGCAGCGGACAACTGTCGCTGGGCACCATGTTGGCGCTGTCCGCGCTGGCCATGGCGTTCCTGGAACCGCTTGCCACCCTGGTCGGCACCGCACTGCAGATCCAGTTGCTCGGCAGCTACTTGGCCCGCCTGGACGACGTTCTCAACACTCCGACCGAGGTCGCCGGGCGCGACCTGCGACCCGCACCCCGGCTCACCGGCGCGGTGTGCGCCGAAGGTCTCACCTTCGGTTACACACCCCACGGCCCGCCGGCCGTCGACGGCGTCGACCTAGACATCCAGCCCGGACAGGTGCTGGCCATCGTCGGGCGCTCCGGTTCGGGCAAATCCACCCTGGGCCGGCTCCTGCTGGGGCTCTACCCGCCCTCATCGGGTCGCGTCCTTCTCGACGAAATCGACCTGGCCACCATGCAACCGCGAAGCGTGCGGTCACAGATCGGGGTGGTCACCCAAAATCCCTACATCTTCGGGCTGTCGATCCGCGACAACCTCATTCTGGGCGACCCGAGTCTGCCGCTGCACCGCCTCGAAGCGGCCGCCGAGCTGGCCGGCGTCGCCGACGACATCCACGCGATGCCGATGGGCTGGGAAACCCCACTCGTCGACGGGGGCGCGTCCCTCTCGGGTGGTCAACGCCAGCGGCTCGCGTTGGCCCGTGCGCTGGCGCCCCAGCCCCGGATCCTGCTGCTCGACGAGGCCACCAGCAACCTCGATACGGTCACCGAGGCCCAAGTCCATGCCAACATCGCCGCCCTCGGATGCACGGTCATTGTGATCGCCCACCGGCTGGCCACCGTCATCGACGCCGACCGCATCGTCGTCATGGAAGCCGGGCGGGTTGTCGAGGTCGGGTGCCATCACGACCTGTTGGCCGCTCGTGGTCATTACGCACAACTGGTCGCCGGCCAACTCGTCGGCGAAACCCCGCGGTAGGAGAGGAAAGTGAACAAGTCACGGGCTGGCGCGGACACGCCGCTGACGGCGAGTGGCTTCTTTGTGTTGCGCGCTCCGTTGTTGCCGTTGGAGGAACTGGATCGACTCCGCGCCGATCCCGACTACTGGCGCAGTCTGGTCGCGCGACCGGAGGTGTGCGAGGCGCTGCACGTGGCCTCGCCCGGGTTAATGCGCCGGATGGCCGCCGGCAAGCCGGATGACCGGGTGGCCGCTTCGGTGACCGCCTATCTGATCCGGATGTGTACGCGCGCAACGCCTTTCGGGTTGTTCGCGGGCTGCTCGCTGGGAGAGGTGGGCGACGCCACGGCCCTGGCGGTCGACGGTCTCGAGGGGACCGTGCGGCATAGCCGCCCCGACACCGAAGTGCTGGCGTTGCTGGTGGAGCGGCTGCTCGCGGACCCGGCGGCGCGGCCCACGATGGTGGTGGAGCCGAACTCCAGCCGCTACCACGCTGCCGGCGCGATGCGGATAATCGAGAGCCGGCTGCGCGAGGGCCGCCGCAGCCATCACCTGGTCGTGATCGACGACGACGCGCCGTTGCGGTGTGCGCTAAACGCCGCCCGTGGCGGCTGTGTGGTTGACAAGGTTGTGGAGGCGGTCGAGGCGGAGACCGGCGTCGAGCTGGACGAGGCCCGCGAGTACGTGGATGCGCTGGTCGATGCCCAGGTACTGACGCCGGTTGCCGAGCCGGCCGTGACGGGCCCCGAGCCGTTGGCGCACGTGCGGTCGCGTCTGAGCGAGCAGGGCCTGACCGCGTCATCGGAGGCCTTGGGGCGGGTGTCAGACGATCTTGCCCGTCTGGACGCCGCGGGGCTCGGTAATCCCCCCGAGGCCTACCAGGCCCTGGCCGAGACGCTGCTCGACCTGGCCGGCGAGGGCGACGACGCCCGGCTGGTCCAGGTCGACATGCACCGGGCCGGGTCGGGTCTGACGCTGGGGCCGGACACCGTGCAGCTGCTCGCCGAGGGGATCAATCTGCTGCATCGGCTGTCCTCCGGTGCAGGGGATCCCGCGTTGCGTCGTTTCAAGGCCGAGTTCGCGGCCCGCTACGAGGACCGTGAAGTCCCCCTGATGGAGGCCCTCGACGAGGAGATGGGCATCGGGTTCGACCGGTCGACGCATCCGGCCGCCGACGAGTCGCCACTGCTGGCCGGCATCGATCTGGGCGGTGTGGCAGGCGATTACGTGTTCACTGCCCGCGACCAGGTACTGCTCGACCTTCTGATGCGCGCCCGTGGCAGTGCTCGTGACAGTGCTCGTGAAACTGGCGGGCACAACCTGGAGCTCGACACCGATACCGTCGCCCGTCTCGCCACCGCGACGCCGTTGCCGTTGCCCGACGCCCTGGCCGTCTTCGCCTGCGTGCTCGACCACGGGCCCGACGGCCTCGGTTATGGCGCCGAGATCCAAAGCGTCAGCGGCCCGTCGGGCGCGGAGCTGCTCGGGCGGTTCTGTCACGGTGATCCCCGCCTCCACGACGCGGTGCGCGCCCACCTGCGCGCCGAAGAGAGCGACGCGCCCGGTGTGGTGTTCGCCGAGCTCATCCATCTGCCCGAAGGCCGCGTCGGCAACATTTTGGCCCGCCCGGTGCTTCGTGACTATGAACTGGTCCTGTTGGGACGTTCCGGGGCGCCCCCGGATCGGCAGCTCAGCGTCGATGAGTTGACTGTGCGCCTCGACGGTGACCGGGTCGTCCTCTACAGCCCCCGGTTGAACGCGGAAGTCCGGCCGCGGCTGACCACCGCGCACAATCCGGCGTGGCGCGGCTTCGGGGTGTACCGGTTCTTGGCGGCGCTCCAGTACGACGGAGTTGCCGGCGCGTTGGCCTGGGACTGGGGCGCGCTGTCAGCCGCGCCGATGCTGCCCCGGGTCACCGCAGGGCGGCTGGTCTTGGCGCGGGCCCGCTGGCGGCTCTCCGCCGCGGAGGTGGGCACCGTGACCGGATCCGACGCAACAGCAGGCTGGGCGGCCCTGGCCCGCGAGCGGGGGCTCCCCGGCGAGCTGCTGATCGCCGACGGCGATAACCGGCTCTACGTCGACACCGCCAGCCCGGCTCTGACCGCCGCGGCCGCCAAAGTGCTGCGCGGGCGGGCCGGCGCGGCCGTCGAGGAGGTCTTGCCCAGCCGGGTCGCCGTCGGGCCGCAGGGCCACTTCACCCACGAACTCATCGTGCCCTTCCTGCGCCGCCGCGACCCCGCGCCGGTGCCTCACTCCTGGCGCGCTCCCCGGGTGCGCCGTACCTTCGCCCTCGGCAGCGAGTGGCTGTACGTCAAGGTCTACACGGGCAGCGCATCGGCGGACCGCATCCTCACTGACGCGGTCGGCCCTGTCGTCGCCCAGCTGCGGGACACCGTGGTGATCGACCAATGGTTCTTTCTGCGCTACGCCGACCCCGAGCATCACCTGCGGCTGCGATTTCACGGCGAGCCGGCCGCACTGCGCGACCACGCCCTGCCCGCACTCACCGACGCACTGGGCCCTTACCTCGGCGACGGGACCGTATGGAAGCTCGCAACGGACACCTACCACCGTGAGGTCGAGCGCTACGGTGGCGACGCCGGCATCGAGCTGGCAGAACAATTCCACGCCGCCGACAGTGACGCCGTGCTGGATGTGCTGGGCATGGTCGACGGCGAAAGCGGGCCAGACGCCCGGTGGCGGCTGTGCTTGTACGCCACCGACCGACTCCTGGCTGATGCGGGGCTCGACCTGCAGCAACGTCGCGAATGGGCCAGGAACGGTGCCGCCGGCTACCGGACCGAATATCCCAATGCGCCAAATCTCGAACCCGGCATCGGACAGCGCTGGCGCGGCGAGCGCGCCGACGTGACGAAGCTTCTCGACGACACCACCGATCACCCCTACGAACCGGCACGCCAGGTGTTTCGGCAACGATCCGAACAGATCGTTCCCCTTCTCGCGGAGCTGGCGGACCGTTCCCAGAGCGGCCTGCTGACCCAGCCCGTTGAAACGCTGCTGCACAGCTTCGCGCACCTGCACGCCATCCGGCTGCTGCGCTCAGCCGCGCGCACGCACGAACTGGTCCTGCTCAACTTTCTCGACCGGCACTACGCCAGCCAGATCGCCCGGGCACCTCGGGGCGGCGAAGGCTAAATCGCCACCGGCGGAACAGTCACGGGGAATCCCGGTAAAAAGTGTCACCTTTGCCGCGGTTGGTGCTCCTACCTGTGAGCGCGGCCCACCCGGCGCCGCGATCACACCACAAAGGAGAAATCAATGAACACCAACCCCAACAAGGTGGCGCTGCGCCGCGAGAGCATCCTCGTGCTGACCGCCGACGAGCTTCGCATCGCCCACGGCGGCGACGGCGGCAACGGCACCGGCGGCGGCAACGGCACCGGCCACACGACGAAGCACACGACGGTACCCACTACGGGCACCCACAGGCCGACCCTGACGTCGACGGATCTGCCGCCCCAGACGATCACAATCGCCTAATCAATTGGAGCACACCGCCCCATAACCGTGTCGAGACGGTTATGGGGCGGTGGCCGCTGTCGCGTCAGCGCTCGAGCCACACCTGCAGGGTGTGCAGCCCGCCCGCGACAACCACCATGAGCACCAACGCACAAATCGCCGTCAAGAAGTCTGTTGCGTTCATAATCTGGACATCTCGCGTTCCATTCGCGCGTCCTCGAGGTAACGCAACCGCTTGGGGCGGTGCCGGGGCGGACGCCGTTCCTGACTCCGTTCCCGACTCATTGCGGCCGCGAAGGTCCGCTGGACGGCGAGCACGGCGGTCCGCCAACCCACCCTCGCAGTCCGCAACGGCACCGCTGCCGCCGTGCTGAAGACAACCTCCGCCGCGCTTATGAATACCGGTGTCCGGGCTTCCCTTTTGGCCTCCCGCACATCCGCGCGTGTCACCAATCGTTCCATTTGTTCGGTCACGATTCGGTCTCCTGGCTCTTACGGCCGGTGGGCTTTGGCCGTTGATGCGACGAACATATGACCGGTGATCTCGGGTATCACGAGTAGCCGACTACCTGTTCGTGCAGCGTGGGTACACACCGCCTACTCGGCCGACCGTTGTCTAGTTCTGCTGTGTAAGCGCTGTGCAAGCCCTAAGATCTGCCGGTGGCCATTCAATGGCGGACCGCAGAACCCGGCACATCGCTGGCGTTGCTGGAATCGACCCTGAAGAGCAACCGAGAAGTCGGGGCGGTTCTCTCCGGTCCGTCGGGTATCGGCAAAACGGTTCTCGCGCGCATCGCGGTTGAGCGGTTGTCTCGGCGACATAAGAACGCGACGGTCCGATGGTTGGCCGGCACCGCCTCGGCCCGCCAAATCCCGTTCGGAGCGTTCAGTCATCTGTTCGAGATCGCCGGTGTCGGTGACTCGACGAAGCTGCTGAGAGAGGCGCGCGCGTCGCTTCTCCAACGCCATGGCGCGACCCTGACGCTTGCGATCGACGACGCCCACCACCTGGACAATTTGTCGGCGACCTTGGTGCACCAGCTGGCGCTGACCCGGTCCGCTCGGCTGATCGTGACCGTGCGCGAGGGCGAGCCGGCTCCCGACGCGATCACCGCGTTGTGGAAGGACAGGATCCTTCCGCGCATCGACGTTGAGCCACTGGACCGTTCCCACACGGCCGAGTTGCTCGAGGCGATATTGGGCGGGCCGCTGGAGACCTCGAGTTTGGACAAGATCTTCGGGGTGAGCCAGGGCAATCCGCTGTACTTGAGGCACCTTGTTGAAGGCGCCGCGAATCGCGGGACGCTGCGCGAGGTGGAAGGCGTATGGCAGTTGCGCGGCGAAATGATGCTGACCCCAGAGCTTTCGACGCTGATCGGAAATCATCTTCAATCGCTGCCACCTCAAGTGTTGTCGGTACTCGAGTATTTGGCGGTCGAGGAACCACTGACGCTTGCCGACCTTTCGGCGCTCACCGACCGGGCGGCGATCGAGCAAGCCGAGGATCTCAACATGATCGAGGTTCACGAGCGGGGCCAGGACCTCGTCGTGCACTCGGCCCATCCCCTCTACACGGAAGGGGTTCGCGCGTCGCTGGGGCGGCTTGCGACGCGCCGCCTACGCACCGAGCTGGTGGCGCAGTTGTCGTTACGGCCGACGGAGAACGTCAGCGCCCGACTGCGGCTGTCGGCGTTGGCGATTGAGAGCGACAACCCGCCGCCGGTGAACGAGGTCATCGAATCGTCATACGAGGCAATGCGGCTGGGGGATCTTGTGCTCGGTGAGCGGTTCGCGCGGAGTGCCCTGGACCGAGGTGGCGGCTTGTCGGCCAGATTGCCGCTCGCTCATGCACTCGCCTGGCTGGGCCGCGGCCGCGACGTGGACGAGGTGCTCGCACCTGTTGACCCGGCCGAGCTTTCGGAGTGGGAGCTGACGTCGTGGGCGCTTCCCAAGGCGGCCAACCAGTTCTGGATGCTCAATGAGCCCGAGTCGGCGATCGAGTTCTTGCATGCGATGCGTGCAAGAATCTCCGACCGCGCGGCGCTGGACGCCATCGACGCACTGGTGGCCACGTTTGCCATGAATGCGGGGGATCCGTGCCGCGCAGTGGACATCGCCGCGTCGGTGTTGGCGTCGGACTCCGCGCTGGACCTCGCGGTTGCCTGGGCGGCCGCGACCGCGACGCTGTCCAGCGCCCGGCTCGGCCGGTTCGCCGACGTGCCCGCCCTCGCGCAGCGAGGGTTGTCGGCCCAGCATCCGGGCCTTCTGCGGTTCATTATCGGCCTCGGTGAAATCACGACATCGTTGATGACCAAAAGCGTGGCGGACGCGGAGCGTCTCGCCCGTCACTACATGCACTTCTCGGAAATGCAGCAACCCGGCCACGCGATCGGCGAGGTGCTGCTCGCCCGCACGATGATGGCGGCGGGCGAGCTGGGGCCGGCGGTGTCCCTGTTGCGCGAATCCGCGGCGGCATTGGCGCAGACCGGATACTCGTGGGGGCCCCTGTCGTTGATGTACCTGGCGCAAGCGTTGGGCCAGGAGGGCGAGTCGGCGGCCGCCTCGAAAGTGCTCGCGCGTGCGCAGGCCCGCCACGGCCTGAGATCTGAGCTCTACGGGCCCGAGCTCGCACTGGCAAAGGCGTGGACAGCGGCCGCCACGAATGATCTGGACGGGGCGGTGGCCTCGGCGCGCGATGCCGCGCGGATCGCGGAGGACTCCGGACAATTGGCGATGGCCCTGCATGCACTGCACGAAGCCGTTCGTCTCGGGGACATCGGGGCCGCCCAAGCGATCGCCAACGTGTTGGAGGAGGTTGACTGCGCCGCGGGCAGGGCCGCGTTGGATCACGGCCGCGCACTGGCGGACCGTGACGCCGCGGCCCTGGACAGGGCCGCCGGGCAGCTCGAAGAACTCGGCATGTTGTGCGCGGCCGCCGACGCGTATGCGCAGGCCGCGGTTCTCCACTCGGCCGGGCATGACCGCAAGGGCGAGTTGATGTCGAGGGGGCACGCCGGCGAGATCAGTGGCGACGCGTGGACACCCGCCCTTCAGCGGGTGCTCAGCCCGCTACCCCTGACAGGACGGGAGCGCGAGATCGCCCTCATGGTGGCCGACGGCTTCAGCAACAAAGCGATCGCCGAACGACTGTCGGTGTCAGTGCGCACAGTGGAAGGCCACATCTATCGAGCCTGCACCAAACTCGACATGCCCGACCGTGCCGCGCTCGCCCATGCGGTCGCCGCCGCGAAGTCAGGTAGTCGATTACGTGCGACGGAACCGCCATCCCACCCGACGCTGTAAGTCGCCCACGTTGGGCACGCGCTGTGCGGTGCGATCGGCAAAGCCGCCGGTAGGGGGTCGGTTGGCGGTTCGTGTTGCTGCGGCGGATCGGCGGGCGGCATGATGGCTCGGAACGCCAGGTAGCCGGTACCGGGCCCGAGGAGTCAAGACAGCATGCTGAAGGTCGCCATCAAGATCTTCATTGCATTGTCGCTGTTGTTGTGCGCGGGCGCTTACCCGGCGAGTTCTGTTACGTCTGATCCGCCGGAAAAGCTTGAGCTGGCAGACAATTGGAAGATGTCCCCGGCCGGTGGACTGGCGGCCGACGGCGCGGCGCTGTCTCGTCAGGACTTCAACGACTCCGCGTGGTACAAGGTCCGGCGAATGCCGGCGACCGTCCTGGAGATCCTCCGTGAAAACGGCCTCTATCCCAATCTGTACGTCGGCAAAAATCTTCACGATGAGGTGCCACCGGACCTGTACAAACAGGACTGGTGGTACCGGACGTCGTTTACCGCGCCGGACAACCGTGCGACGTACTTTCTGGATTTTCCGGGCATCAACTACCGCGGCGAAATCTGGTTGAACGGTCACCTGATCGCCGACCACAACCAGATCGTCGGCATGTACGCGGCGCATGAGCTCAACGTGACGCGTTGGATCCGGCCCGGACAGCCCAACACCCTGGCGGTGAAGGTCACGCCGGAACGTGCGCTTCAGGACGTCGACGGCGTCGAACTGGCGGACAGCTGGAACGACTGGATCAATTGGGACTATCTCGGCCACCCGGCGCCCGGTCACGACCCGGATTTGCGCGGGACATCGTTTGTTTCCGATCGCAACGCGGGAATCTGGAAGCCGGTCTACCTGCGAGCGGTGGGCGCGGTGGGACTCGGTCCGGCCCTGGTCAACTCGGAGCTTCCACTGCCACGCACCGACAGCGCACGTTTGACGATTCGCGCCAACGTCCACAACTACTCGACGCAACGCGCGCGGGGGGTGCTGCGGGCCACGATCACGCGCGCCGGCAAAAGTGATATCGAGGTCGACCAGTCGATCACGCTGGCGCCGGGCGAGGACCGGCAAATCGTCTTCACGCCGGACGATTTCGCGCAGCTGAACGTGAACAAGCCCGATTTGTGGTGGCCCTACACGATGGGCGAGCCGAACCTCTACAACCTGCGGGTGGAATTCCGGGAAAACGACCGGCTGAGCGACGCCGACGAACTTCGCTTCGGCATCCGAACCATCGAGCAGGCACGCGACGGCGCCTTCTCCGGAAACGGTGGCGACTTCTATCTGAGGGTCAACGGCAAGAACTTCCTGGTCCGCGGCGCCGCCTACACGCCCGACCTGCTCTTCAAGTACGACCCGGACCGCGAGACCGCAATACTTCGTTACGCGAAGGACATCGGACTCAACATGCTGCGGCTCGAGGGGAAGATCGCCAGCGAGCATCTCGTGGAGATGGCGGACGAGATGGGTATGCCGCTGATGGTCGGCTGGATGTGCTGCAACCAGTGGGAGAAATGGGACCAGTGGAACGAAGAGGACCACCGCGTGGCACTGGACAGTCAGCGCTCGCAGATCCAGATGCTGCACAACCACGCGTCGGCGTTCATCTGGGCCAACGGCAGTGACGGATTGCCGCCGCCGGCCATCGTGGCCCAATATCGCGACATTCTTCAAGACCTGCATTGGCAGAACGCGGTCGTCGACACCGTTTCCTCTCTGGCCCGAGACGGCGATGGGGTGCCCGATTGGGACGGCATCGACATGGAAGGGCCCTACAGCTGGCGACCGCCGACCTACTGGTTGAGCGGACGCTACGGCGCAACATGGGGTGCCACCGCCGAACAGGGTGACAACGAACACATTCCCCCATTCGCAAGCCTGAAGAAATTCATTCCGCCCGACCAGCTGTGGCCGATCAACGACACGTGGTATTTCCATGCCGGCGCGCAGCCGAACAATGCGGCGCTGACCAGTGTTCAGCGCGCGGTCGACTTTCGCTACGGCCCGTCGACCAACGCCGAGATGTTCGCCAACAAGGCGCAACTAGCCCACTACGAGGCGACCCGAGCGCAGTTCGAGGCATTCGCGGCTGACGGGTGGGAGAGCCACAAGATGACGATCTACTGGATGCTGAACAGCCACTGGCCGTCGTTCTTCGGGAACCTATTCGACTACTACCTGCGGCCCGGCGGGGCATACTACGGCGCCAAGAAGGGCCTGCGGCCACTGTCGGTGGTGTTCGATTCGTATGCGACCGACCACAGCCTTGCCAAGATCACGGTCGTCAACCAGACGCAGACCGATCAGCGGCATCTGCGGGTGCGCGTCCGTATCTACGACCTGTGGGGCAATTTGCGCGCCGATCAGTCGGTGCACAACGTATTCGTGAGTTCCGGTGCAGCACTTCAGGTTATGACCCTTCCCCCCGGCCCGGCCGACTCGAGCGTCTACTTCGTGCGTTGCCAACTGATCGACCGTTCCGGCGAGCCCGTAGCCGACAACGTGTACTGGCAGTCCCAGTGGCCCGACGATGTCGGGTCCCCCGATAACGACACTGCGTTCGAATCGAAGCAATCAAGTTGGGCAGACATGACCGCGCTCAACTACATGCCACGCGTTCCGCTCGACGTCACCGCGCGACACAGCACGACCGAGGGCGGCGACAACGGAGTAGTGATCCGGCTGCGCAATCCGACGTCGGGGGTGGCCTTCTTCGAGCGTGCGGAAATCCTGTCAACACACGACGGTGACGAGATCCTGCCGATCGAGTACAACGACAACTACGTCACCGTGTTCCCAGGTGAAACGGTCGAGATCAAGGGCGTGATCCCACCCAACGGGCCAGCCCCGAGCTGGGTGCGGGTCGCGGGGTACAACACACCGCCGGTCTCGGTTCCGATCGCGTAATTTGATCGCGGGCCTATTCGCGCGCGGGCATCATCGTGGCGTCGATGTTTCCGAACTGGCGTTCAACCCGTGCGATCACTTGCTGACGTTGGGTGTCGTCGTCCATGTCAGCCGCCACCGCCAGGACCCGTTCGGGGCCGTAACCGTGGAGGATGCGGACAAGGTCCGTCGGGCAATGTGCCGTCGCGGCGACCCGACATCCCGCGCGCAGCAATTCGCGCGCCAGCCGGTAGCCCTCGTCGGTGTCGGCGCCGACGACGAGCACCACAGCGTTCGGCCCCAACGGGTCGGTCGGCAACTGCTCCATCACGATCTCGGTCATGGATCCGATGATTGTCGCGGACCTTAGGCGCAATATGGGCACAACTGATGTGGCGGCTGTGAAACGCGCGATCTAGTTGGCGAACGGCGTGCGTAACACGTATCTGCTGGTCGGCACCGTGTCGATGTTCTCGTTCGCGCCGAACGCCGAGGTGCTTGCGATCATCCGGCTCATCCGGTCGCCGAGATCGCGATCGTCGGCGGCCCCGAAGAACGCGTGCAGGTCGCTGATGGCCTCGGCGGGGAACAACTCCTCGACGATTCCGTCGATCACCGGAGTGTCGGGGGTCAGTGCCCGCCACACCACGTTCTGCGTGTAGCCGAACGTCGACTGCGTCTCGATGGCCACCTTGGTGTGGTCCAGCTGCCAGCGCGCGAGCCACTCGTCGCGGTCCAGGCGATCCGGACGACGCAGCAAGGCGATATTCGCCAAACCCGTTGTCCGGTCACCGGATTGCGCACCCGGCGGCCGCAGCGGCACCGATTCGGTGACGAGATAGGCCGCGACGCTCTGACATTGCCGCGAAAGCAGGGCGATCACTTCGCGGGCCTGCTCGCCGTAGGACTGCTGCACCCAGACACTGACGACCGCCACGACCGGTGGGTCCAATGTGGTCAGCGTCATCAACGAGCCGCGCACCGCGTTGTCGCGGACGTTCACCGTCAATCCGGCAACACCTAGTGCCAGGATCTTGTCGGCCACCGCTTCCCGTAGCTGGGAACACCACCGGTCGTCGCGCTCGGTGTCCCGGAGCAGTAGCACCACCTTCTCCATGAGATCAACCTAACGCCACTGGTAGCGCATCTTCGGTCGCCGAAGGATGTGAGGCGAAGACACAAGAATCTGGCGGTGTGATCTACCACTCATTTATTCGGCGGACACTAAGAATTCGTTACGAAATGAGTCGTTTCTCACGCAAATACTTACGGGTTGCCAAAGCCCAGATCGCCCAGCAAAAGTCGAGTTCAGCGTTAGCTGCCCTGCTCAAAAGAAAATTTGCGAGCTGACATTCTCTAAGTGCGGCCTGAGAAGGGTGCAGCTTGGCGCCGCCGCCGCCGTGGCGGCGGGAAGGTTCGGCGGGTTTTGGTCGTTAAACTTCTAAGAAATCTGCGCTTCAGTGGCGCAGCACTAGCGGCAAATTTAGGGCCGGCACACCAGATGCCGGCGGAGGTTGCATGACCATGGCTCTGATGCTGAAGGCTGCCGACGTACAGGCGGTCGCCGAGGCACGTCTGCTCGGCTCAATCGACGTCCGCCGCGGCCCGATCGCCGACATCACCGTCGACGACACCCGGATTGTGGCGACGAACTCCGACCGCGAAAGCGTGTCCGTGTTGAACGGCCGCACGCTGCAGGTGGAAGCCACGGTGCCGGTCGCCGGTGAACCGTTCGCGGTCACGACGGTAGGCGGCCGCGCGTTCGTCGCGGCCTCGGCGGCCACGCATGACTCCGTCTCGGCCATCGACACGCAAGCCGAGGCTCATCTCGCCAGCCTCCCGCTGGACCTGCATGTCGTCAGCATCGCCGCCGGGCATGACGGCCGGCGGCTGTTTGCCTCCGGCACCGGGCTCGACAGCGCGGACCTCGCGATCATCGACGTCGAATCCGGTCGCGTCGACACCGTCGCCGTCGCCGACCCGGAGAGCATCGTCGGTGCCGTGCGCGTCGCATCCAACGGGCGGGTGATCTACGTCGCCACCTCCGACGCTGAGCGCGGCAAGCTGACCGTGATCGACGCCGCCAACGGCCGCATTGTCGGCGTGGTGCCCACCGTCTCGCCGATCCAGGACTTCGCACTGAGCGACGACGGCACCGTCGTCTATGTACTCGGGCGCGATCCGGAGTACGGCGGCGTCGTCGACACCATCGATACCGCTCGCAAGCAGGTGCTGGCGAGCGCACGGATCGGCGGCCATCCGACCCAGTTCGCGCTCGGCGTCGACGGAAGCCGCCTGTACATCGTCGACGTCGACCGCGTCGCCGTGCTGAGCACGATCACCAACGAGATCGTCGACGACATCCAAGTTGGCGCGCACGCGTCCTGCGTCGCGACCAGCCCGGACGGTGGCCGACTGTACGTGGCGGACTATTCCGGGGTGGTCACCGCGTTCGCGGTCCCCATCCCGGCTTCGTTCGGCGACGGGATCGACGCGCAGACCATTGTCGCTGCCGAGCTCGAACCGGCGGTTTGATCCTCAATAGCGGATCAGCCCGCGCAGGTTCTTTCCGCTGAGCATGTCGGCGTAGCCCTCGTTCACGTCGTCCAGCGCGTACTCGCGGGTGATCAGCTCGTCGAGCTTGAGCTGGCCGTTGTCGTACAGCGACAGCAGCTCGATGATGTCATTGCGCGGGTTCGACGAACCGAACAAGCAGCCGCGCACCTGCTTCTCGAACGAAAACAGGTCGAACAGCGACATCTCGACCGACATGTCCGTGGCGGGGGCGACCGCGGCCTGCACCACACGGCCTCGTTTGCCGACCATACTCAGCGCCTGCGCAACATACGGACCGCGGCCGACATCAGTGGTGATCACGCACACATTGGCCATCTCACCGGCGGTGAGTTCCTTGATCAGCGGCCGGGCCTCGTCGACACACGCCGCCACATGCGTCGCGCCGAACTCGGGGGCCCGGGCCCGCTTGAACTCCACCGGGTCGATCGCGATGATGCTGCGTGCGCCGGCGATCTTCGCTCCCTGCACGGCGTTGATGCCCACACCGCCGATGCCCATCACCACCACGGTGTCACCCGCCTGGGCTTGGCCAGTTCGCACGACGCTGCCGTACCCCGTCGTCACGCCGCACCCAAGCAACGCAGCCTTATCCAATGGCACGCCGTCGTCGACCTTGACCACTGAGGCCATTGGCACCACGGTGTACTCCGAGAAGGTCCCGACCAGCAACAGCTGGCTGATATCGCGACCCCGAGCGTGAACGCGGTACGTTCCGTCGAGCTGCGGACCGGCAAACAGCATCGCACCGAGATCACACAAATTGCTCATGCCACGAGCGCACGGCTTGCAGCGCCCGCAGGCCGGCAGAAAGCTCATCACGACATGGTCGCCCTCGGTGACCTCCGTGACGCCGGGACCCACCTCCACGATCACGCCGGCGCCCTCGTGCCCGCCCACAATCGGCAGCGGGGCCGGCAGGTCGCCGGTGACCACGTGATGGTCCGAGTGACACAGGCCGCACGCGGTGAGCTTGACCAGGACCTCAGCCGCCCGGGGGCCGTCCAGCTCGACCTCTTCGACCTCCCACTTTTCGTTCACGCCCCACAGCACTGCCGCCTTCGTCTTCATCGCTGTTACCTTCCTGCGCGTCGTTGGGGTCGATTATTGGCCTCCCGCGGGGGTGGTCGGGCCAAGATGGACACCGACAATCGAGACAACAGCGATGGGGGTGGCAGTGGACAGCACAATGCAGGACTTCCCACTGACAGTCACCGGGATACTCCGGCACGGAACGGGCTGGCACGCCGACCGAAGGGTGATCACCGCCACCGGCGACGGGTACCGCGAGGCCAGCTACCGGGTGATCGGGGAACGCGTCGCACAGCTCGCGCACGGGCTGCGCAGCCTTTCAATCACCGGCGACGAGCGGGTCGCGACGTTCATGTGGAACAACCAGGAGCATCTGGAGGCCTACCTGGCGGTCCCGTCGATGGGCGCGGTGCTGCACACGCTGAACATCCGCCTGCCCGCCGAGCAGCTGGTCTACATCGCCGATCAGGCCGAGGACCGCGTCGTTTTGGTCGACCTGTCGCTGGCGTCGCTTCTCGCGGCCGTGCTGGCCAAAATGCCGACCGTGCACACGGTGGTCGCGGTGGGGCAGGGCGACGCGGACGCACTGGACGCACTGGGCGCGTCAGGCAAGATCGTTGTCCGCTACGACGAGCTGCTCGCTGACCAGACGACCGTGTACGACTGGCCCAACGTAGACGAAAAGTCGGCCGCCGCAATGTGTTACACGAGCGGAACCACCGGAAACCCAAAGGGTGTCGTGTACAGCCACCGGTCGACGTACCTGCACTCGATGGCGGTACGCAATGCGATCGGCATCACCGACGGCGACCGGGTGCTGCCGATCGTTCCGATGTTCCACGCAAACGCGTGGGGTAACCCGTACGCGGCGGTTATGGCCGGCGCCGACCTGCTGATGCCCGACCGGTGCCTCCAGGCCGAACCACTGGTCGACATGATCGAAAAGCACCGGCCCACAATGGCTGCGGCGGTACCCACGATCTGGAATGATGTGCTCCGCTATCTCGACGAGCACCCCGGTCGCGACATCTCGTCACTGCGGTTCGTCACCTGCGGCGGATCGGCCGTCCCGCTGGCGCTGATGAGGGCTTTTCACGAGAAGTACCATGTCCCGATCTACCAGGGTTGGGGAATGACCGAGACCTCGCCGCTTGCCGCCATCGCCGTGCCGCCCGCCGGCGTGTCGGATGACGAGCACTGGCTGCTGCGGAACACGGCCGGGCGGCTGATGTGCGGCGTCGAGGCCCGCATCGTCGACGACGACGGCGATGTGCTGCCGTGCGACGGAAAATCCGTGGGCGAGATCGAAGTTCGCGGGCCGTGGGTCACCGCGTCGTACTACCAGAACGCCGACGAGTCGAAGTTCCACGACGGATGGCTGCGCACCGGCGACGTCGGGCGGATCGACGACCACGGGCACATCACTTTGACCGACCGCGCCAAGGATGTGATCAAGTCAGGCGGTGAATGGATCTCCTCGGTGGAGCTGGAGAACCACATCATGGCGCACCCCGACGTCTTCGAGGCCGCGGTCGTCGCCGTGCCCGACGACCGGTGGCAGGAGCGGCCGTTGGCGGTGGTCGTCGTCAAGAAGAACGCCGACGCGAGCGCCCACGATTTACGAAAGTTCCTGTGCGAGCGGGTGGTACGGTGGTGGCTGCCGGAACGGTGGACCTTCGTCGACGAAATCCCCAAGACCAGCGTCGGCAAGTTCGACAAGAAGGTGATCCGTGCCCGCCATGCGGACCAGGCGTACGAGGTCGTCGAGTGCCGAGATTGAGGTAATCCAATGGACAGCACGATCCAAGATTTCCCTTTGACGATGACGTCGATCCTGCGGTACGGCACCAGCGTCCATGCCGACCGGGTGGTCAGCACCGCCACCGATGACGGCTACCGGGATATCACCTTCGGTGAATTGGGCGTACGCGCGGCGCAGCTGGCCAACGGACTGCGCGGCATCGGCGTGCGCGGCGACGAGCGCGTCGCCACGTTCTTGTGGAACACCGAAGAACACCTGACGGCCTACTTCGCGGTGCCGTGCATGGCGTCGGTGTTGCACACGCTCAACGTTCGGCTGTCGGACGAGCAGCTCGCGTTCATCGTCAACGAAGCCGAGGACCGGGTCGTGATCGCCGACATGACACTCGCCGAACAGCTGGCCGCCGTGCTCCCGCACATGCCGACGGTGCGTACCGTGGTCGCCGTTGGTCCGGGCGATCTGAACGCCCTGGCCGCCACCGGCAAGGAGGTGATCTCCTACGGGGACCTGCTGACTGCGCAGCCAACCCAATACGCCTGGCCCGATATTGACGAGAAGTCCGCTGCCGCAATGTGTTACACGAGCGGCACCACCGGCCATCCGAAGGGTGTGGTGTACAGCCACCGCTCGACGTGGCTGCACAGCGCCTCTCTGTGCAGTACCAACGGACTGGCGGTCAGTGAGAGCGATTGCCTGCTGCCGGCCATTCCGATGTTCCATGCGAATGGCTGGGGCTTGGCCATTGCGGCGCTGGTGGCGGGCGCCGAGGTTGTCTTGCCGAATCGTTTCCTGCAGGGCCGCAGGCTTCTTCGGATGATCGAGGACCGCAAGGTGACGTTCGCGGCGGGCGTGCCGACGATCTGGATCGACCTTCTGCACTGCCTGGAGGCCGACCCGGGCCACGACATCTCGTCGCTGAGAATCGTCCTGTCCGGCGGGTCCGCATTACCCGAATACCTGGTGGACGCCTACCAGAACAAGTTCGGGGTGGAGCTGATGCAGCTGTGGGGGATGACCGAGACGTCCCCGATCGCCTCGCTCGCACGGCCCCCCGTCGGCGCGGAACCTGCCGCGGCGTGGCGCTGGCGCCTCACCGCGGGCCGTCCGATTTTCGGCGTGGAGATGCGCATCGTCGATGATGACAGCAACGTGCTGCCCAACGACGGGAAATCGGTGGGGGAGTTGGAGGTTCGCGGACCGTGGGTCGCCGGCGGGTACTACCGGGGCCGGGACGCCGAGAAGTTCGCCGACGGTTGGCTGCGCACGGGCGACGTCGGCCGGATCGATGCCCGCGGCTACGTGACGCTGACCGACCGTGCCAAGGACGTGATCAAATCGGGTGGTGAATGGATCTCCTCGGTCGAACTGGAGAACCACGTCATGGGTCATCCCGATGTTCTGGAGGCCGCGGTCGTCGGCGTGTCCGACGAACGCTGGCGGGAGCGGCCCCTTGTCGCGGTGGTGCTGAGGGAAGACGCGACGGTCACGGCGCCGGAGCTGCGGGACTACCTGCGCGACAAGGTGGTTCGGTGGTGGTTGCCCGAACGCTGGACGTTCGTCGACGAAGTGCCCAAGACCAGCGTCGGCAAGTTCGACAAGAAGGTGATCCGCTCGCGGTATTCCCAGGACGCCTACGACATCATCGAGTGCACGGACTAGGGCGGCGCCGGGCATGGTGGCGGTGGCCGCGCAGGCAGGCGCGACTGCTGGCCAACGCGCAGCGGGCCGAGCAGCTCGTCTAAGGGCGCAGAATGGGCCGAAGATGCTCGAGCACCTTTGGATCCTCGATCGTTGACGGCACCGGTTCGTCCCTGCCGTGCGCGATGCCGCGCATCGTTTTCCTCAGGATCTTGCCCGAGCGGGTCTTCGGCAGTGCCGCAACAACATCGACGAGCTTCAAGCACGCGACCGGGCCGATCCGGTCGCGCACGGCCGCCACCAATTCGTCGGCGACTCCCTCTGCCGAGGCGCCCGCCTTCAGCACCACCAGTCCGCGCGGCACCTGTCCTTTGATTTCGTCCGCTACCCCGATCACCGCGCACTCGGCCACCGCCGGGTGCGCGCCCAGCACCGCCTCGATCTCGCCCGTGGACAACCGGTGACCTGCGACATTGATGACGTCGTCGATGCGGCCCATCACGAACAAGTAGCCGTCCCCGTCGATGTAGCCACCGTCGCCGGTCAGATAGTAGCCGGGGTGCTCGGCTAGATACGACGCTTCGTATCTGTCGTCGTCACCCCACAGCGTCGGCAATGTCCCCGGCGGCAGCGGCAGCCTGATGCAGATCGCACCCTCCTCGCCGGGTTCGCAGACAGTGCCGTCGGGCCGCAGGATCCGCACGTCGTACCCGGGCATCGGCACCGTTGGTGACCCCGGCTTGATCGGCAGCGGCTCGATGCCCATCGGGTTCGCGGCGATCGCCCAGCCGGTCTCCGTCTGCCACCAGTGGTCGACCACCGGGACGCCCAACTGTTTTGACGCCCACCCGTAGGTATCCGGATCCAACCGCTCACCCGCTTGGAAGAGATACCGCAGCATCGACAGGTCGTACTTGTCGATGTAGGAGCCCTGTGGGTCTTCCTTGCGGATCGCGCGGATCGCGGTCGGCGCGGTGAACAGCGCCTTCACGCGGTGCTCGGAGATCACCCGCCAGAACGCGCCGGGGTCCGGAGTGCCGACCGGCTTGCCCTCGTAGAGCACGGTCGTCGCACCGGCCAGCAGAGGCCCGTAAACGATGTAGGAGTGGCCGACCACCCAGCCCACGTCGGAGGCGGCCCAGAACACGTCGCCGGGTCCGATGTCGTAGATGTTGCGCATGCTCCAGGCCAGCGCGACCGCGTGCCCGCCGTTGTCGCGAACGATGCCTTTCGGCTTGCCCGTCGTTCCCGAGGTGTAGAGGACATACAGCGGATCGGTCGCGGCGATCGGCACGGCGTCAACAGATTGCGCTCTCGCGATCAGCTCGTGCCAGTCGAGGTCACGCTCGACGTGCAGTTGGCAGTGGTGCTGCTCGCGCTGCACGATGACGCAGTTGCGCGGCGGATGCGTGCACATCTGCACTGCGGCGTCGAGCATCGGCTTGTACTCGACAACGCGGGACGGCTCGATTCCACACGACGCCGACACCACCACCTTTGGGCGGGCGTCGTCGATCCGTACGGCAAGCTCGTGGGCGGCGAAGCCGCCGAACACCACCGAGTGCACGGCGCCCAGCCGCGCGCAGGCAAGCATCGCAATTACGGCCTCGGGAATCATGGGCAGGTAGATGACGACGCGGTCGCCTCCGCCAACGCCGAGCCCGCGCAGCGCACCGGCGAATCGTGCTGTGGCATCGAGTAGCTCGGCGTAGCTGTAGGTGCGCTGCGCGCCGGTGACCGGGGAGTCGTAAATCAATGCCGGACGGTCGCCCCGACCGGCGGCGACGTGGCGGTCGAGTGCGTTCGCGCAGGTGTTCAGCCGCCCGTCGGGGAACCAGCGGCAGAACGGAGGGTTGCGGTCATCGAGGACGCGTTGCGGCTCGGTCGTCCACATGATGGCTCTCGCGGCGTCGGCCCAGAAGCCTTGCGGGTTCTGGATGCTCGCGTCGAACAGTTCTCGATAACCCATACCGCCCGCTCCTTCGCCGGTGTCTGCACAGTATTGCGCAATCGGCTGGCACACCGCCGAAACGGCCCATCGGTGACCATTAGCCGAATCTCAGCCAATCACGAAGTAGCGCAGCCAGAGATACATCGCGGCGAGCGCGATGGACATTGCTGTGACCAAAGCGCCCTTGCGACTGAATTCCCAGAAGGATATCGGACTGTCTGAGCGGCGGGCGATTCCGAGCATGATGACGTTGGCGCTGGCCCCCACCGCGGTCAGGTTGCCGCCGAAGTCGGCGCCGAGCGTAAGCGCCCACCACAGCGCGTGGCCGTGATCCTGCAATCCCTTAGCCAGCTCGCTGACGATCGGTGCCATCGCCGCGACGAAGGGGATCGTATTCACGATGCCGGAGACAGGCGCGGACACGACGAGGATCAGCATCACCGTTAGCAGCGCCATCCCGCCGGTCACGTTCGTCGCCCCTCGGGCGAGTGAGTCGATCACGCCCGTCTTCACCAGCGCGCCCACCATGATGAACAGGCCGACGAAAAACAGCAGCGTGTCCCACTCGACGCTAGATAAATACTCCGAGCGCTCTACGCCAGATATGAGGATCAGTACGCCGGCCCCGAGCAGCGCCACCATCGACGGGTCGACGTGGATCCACGAGTGCGCGATGAATGCGCCGAACACCAGGATCAGCACCGCCCCACACCGGGTCAGCAATCGGGTGTCCTGGATGGCCTCGCGCTCGTCCAGCGACATCACATCGGCGACACGATCGGGGTCAACGTCGAACGAGCCGCGAAAGAGGCGCGGCAGCCACGCCACGAACACCGCTGTGACGATCAGAACGATTGGCGTCACGTGGATCAGAAAATCGTTGAACGTCAACCCGGCCTTGCTGGCGATGATGATGTTCGGGGGATCGCCGACCAGCGTCGCGGCGCCGCCGATGTTGGATGCGAACACCTCCGCCATGAGAAACGGCGCCGCGCGGATACCCAGGCGATCGCACACCAGCAGTGTCACCGGCGCCAGGAGCAAGATCGTCGTGACGTTGTCCAGCAGAGCCGACGCGAACGCGGTGACAAGCACCAGCAGCACCATGATCCGCAGTGGAGATCCCTTGGCGCGCTTGGCCGACCAGATCGCGACGTACTCGAAGACCCCGGTTTGCCGCAGAACCCCGACGATGACCATCATGCCAAACAGCAAAAAGATGACATCCCAGTCGATTCCGGTCGCGTTGGAGTAGAACACGTCGCCGGATTCGACGACCCCGAAGGCAATCAGGATGGCCGCGCCGGTGAGCGCGATCACGGTGTTGTTAGCACGGTCGGCGGTGATCAGCGCATACGCGACCACGAAAACGGTGATCGCGAGGACCGTCATCCGCGCTTAGTGCTTCAGCGCGGCAGCCAGCAGGCGCGAGGCGGTGATCACGCCGAGCAGGTTATCGTCCTTGGTCACGGCTATCAGCGGACTTCTCAGGCGCGCCATGATAGCGGCCACTTCGATGATGGTGTCATCGGCATGGGCGGCCGGCACATCGACCAGATGTTCCGGCAACACCTCTCGCACCGTCTTACCACCCAACTTTTCCGCGGCCCGATCGGCCATCGACTCGTCGAGCACGCCGGCAAGAGACGGATCGTCTTGCACGTATCTGGGCACGATGAAGCGCACAACCTGAGATGCGGGCAACACGGCGTACGGCTTGCCGGACGCGTCGGTGACCATGATTCCCGGCAGGCGATGTTCGGCGAGTAACCGGGCGGCATCCAGCGCCCCGGAGTCAATGCTCACCACCGGGAAATCCTCGGCGATCTCCTCTGCGTGCATTACTGAAACCTCACTCCTGGAAGCGGTAACCCATTCCAGCTTCGGTGAGCAGATGCTTCGGGTTCGATGGGTCGTCTTCGAGTTTACGGCGCAGCTGCGCCAGATAGACGCGCAGATAGTGCGTCTCCTTGGCGTAGGACGGCCCCCAGACCTCCTTGAGCAGCTCCTCACGGCCGAC
>Ga0153922_1000235_pt1 | contig 22819 bp, 20 predicted proteins | sample TSNJ006MetaG_FD_104723 | JGI IMG/M metagenome (GOLD analysis project Ga0153922, IMG submission 104723) | Attine ant fungus gardens microbial communities from New Jersey, USA - TSNJ006 MetaG | ecosystem: Host-associated > Fungi > Mycelium > Unclassified | place: USA: New Jersey, Brendon T. Byrne... | reverse complement strand
CGGGTCGGCAGCCATCAAAGCGGCCCGCCACGCGCTATCCGGCGCCGGCCTCGGCGCCACGGTGGGCATCTTCACCTTGGGCAGCTCGTCGGCCAGGTAGTGCGGCACCCGCCCGGTTTTGTACACCCACGCGAAGAATCCGCGTGCCGCCGCCCGCTCGGAGCGCCGGGTTTCGATGGCCCATTCGGTGTGCGAGCCGAACCACTCCACGAGCCTTTCCCCGGTGACCTGATCGGGCGGCACGGACAGTTCGCGGGCCATGCGCACCATCTGGATCCGGCGCAGCGCCATTGTCGCGGCCGGCCGCCCAGCCGCCGCAAGGGTCAACATGTACGCCTCGATGGCGTCCTTCCACGCCGCCGGTGGCGCGCTCCGACCGCGGCGCCCATCCCGATACCGCTGCTCGATGTACTGCTCGGCGCTCTCGAGTGTGCCGCAATGGACCCGGTTGCCGTCCGCGAGCAGCTCGACAACACCTCGGGGTCCGCGGCGTAGCCGCAAACCGATGGTGTCAGCGCGGCGCCGCAGACCGCGCTCCCAGGTGTCGCTCATAGCCCGAGCGCCGCCGCCGCGATGTTCAACGCCTGCGCGGCGGCCTCACGGTCGACCCACGGCATGTTGTCGGTGCCCGCGAGTACATTGCGCGCGCGGTTGCGCAGGAAGTCCGTCGCGTCGTCGCGGGTCACGACGTCGTACGCCACCGCGGCCGCGACCGCCTTGGCGTCGGCCCAGACCAGGCCGGCGAAGCAGCCCTCAGCGTCCAACACCGCGCAGTAGTCCTGTAACGCGCGGGTGAGCCCGGCGCGAACGTCGACGTCGTCGATGACGCAGAGAGACGGCATATGCACGATCAGCTCGAGCGCGGCGGCCTCGGGGTCGGCGGGGTTGGTGGGGACGGTGTACGGGGTGACAATGGCCATGTGACGTTCCTCACTCGCTCCTTGCGGGCGGGCAGCCAAGTCGAACATATTTCGCACCACAGCGCTGCGATATATCCTTGTTTTTGCAGGTCAAGCACAGCGTTTAGTCTTGGCTAGTAGCGAAGTACGTCGAAAAGCTGATGGGCACCCGTCATTAGACTGGCGTAGGAGCAGCGCCTGCGCGGGCGCTGCGCCGCCGTGAAGGAGTAGCCGGCCAATGACCAGGTTGGACAGTGTCGAGCGCGCAGTCGCCGACATCGCGGCGGGTAAGGCGGTCATCGTCATCGACGATGAGAATCGCGAGAACGAAGGCGACCTGATTTTCGCCGCGGAGAAGGCCACGCCCGAACTGGTCGCATTCATGGTTCGCTACACCTCGGGTTATCTCTGTGTGCCGTTGGCCGGCGCGATCTGCGACCGCCTCGGCCTGTTGCCGATGTACGCGATCAACCAGGACAAGCACGGCACCGCATACACGGTGACCGTCGATGCGAAAAATGGTGTGGGAACTGGCATTTCAGCCTCCGATCGGGCAACGACAATGTGCCTGCTCGCCGACCCGTCAAGCGTCGCCGACGATTTCACGCGTCCCGGCCATGTGGTGCCGTTGCGGGCGAAGGAGGGCGGGGTGCTGCGTAGGCCCGGCCACACCGAGGCCGCGGTCGATCTGGCGACGTTGGCCGGCCTGCAGCCAGCGGGCGCGATCTGCGAAATCGTCAGTCAGAAAGACGAAGGCGCGATGGCGCAGACCGACGAGCTGCGGGTGTTCGCCGACGAGCACGGGCTCGCACTGATCTCGATCGCCGATTTGATCGACCACCGGCGCAGGCACGAAAAGCATGTGGAGCGGATCGCCGAGGCGCGGATCCCGACCCGGCACGGCGAGTTTCGCGCCGTCGGCTACACGAGCATCTACGATGACGTGGAGCACGTCGCGCTGATGCGCGGCGACGTCGGCGACGGCGAGGACGTGCTGGTCCGTGTGCACTCGGAGTGCCTCACCGGTGACGTGTTCGGTTCGCGCCGCTGCGACTGCGGTGCGCAACTGGACGCGGCGTTGGCGATGATCGCGCGGGAAGGCCGCGGCGTGGTGCTCTACATGCGCGGCCACGAGGGGCGTGGCATCGGGCTGATGCACAAGTTGCAGGCGTATCAACTCCAGGACGCCGGCGCGGATACCGTCGATGCGAACCTCGAGCTCGGTCTGCCGGCCGATGCCCGCGACTACGGGCTGGGCGCCCAGATCCTCTACGACCTTGGGGTGCGCTCGATGCGCCTGCTCACCAACAACCCGGCCAAGCGGGTCGGGCTCGACGGCTACGGGTTGCACATCCTCGAGCGGGTGCCGCTGCCGGTGCGGGCCAACGCGGAGAACATTCGGTACCTGATCACGAAACGCGACCGGATGGGACACGACCTGTCCGGACTCGACGACTTCGATGCCCACTTGCCGGGTGAATTCGGCGGTGCCCTTTGACCCTCCAGCGAGAAGCGGAAGCGGATCGCGCGTGAGTCCAGCGCGGGGAGTGCCGGACATGCCGGTGCTCGATGCGTCGGGCGTACGGCTTGCCATTGTTGCCAGCACCTGGCACCGAACGATCTGTGATGCGTTGCTGGACAGCGCGCAGCGGCTGGCCGCCGACGCCGGTATCAGAGAACCAACCGTGGTGAGGGTGCTGGGCGCAATCGAAATCCCGGTTGTCGCACAGGAATTAGCGCGCAACCACGACGCGGTCGTGGCCCTGGGCGTTGTCATTCGCGGGCAGACGCCGCATTTCGACTACGTCTGCGATGCCGTCACGCAGGGTCTGACCCGCGTATCCTTGGACGCCGCGACGCCGGTGGCCAACGGCGTGCTCACCACCGACAACGAGGAGCAGGCGCTGGACCGCGCCGGGTTGGCGTCGTCAGCGGAGGACAAGGGCGCTCAGGCCACGGCCGCGGCGCTGTCCACCGCGCTGACCCTGCGCGATTTGCGGTCATGACGCAGGCGGCCGGAAGCGACTGGGAGCTGCAGGTCCGTCCGCACCTGACCCCCTATTTCGCGTACGGCGCAGCGATCGTGATCCTCGCGGCGCACGTCGCGGTAGGCGTGCTGCTCAAGGCGAGCTCCACGGGGGTGGTGTTCCAGACCGCCGATCAGGTCGCGATGGTCGGGTTGGGCGTGGTGATCGCTGGCATCGTGCTGCTGTTCGCGCGGCCCCGGCTGCGTGTGGGCAGATCTGGACTTGCCGTGCGAAACATGCTGGGCGAGAAGCTCATCAGCTGGTCTGAGGTGGCAGACGTGTCGTTTCCTGCTGGCGCCCGCTGGGCACGTGTCGATCTGGCGGACGACGAGTACATTTCGCTGATGGCGATCCAGGCGGTCGACAAAGAGCGGGCGGTCGCCGCGATGGACAAGGTGCGTGAGTTGCTGTCCAGGTACCGGCCGGCGAGCTGACCGGCTCGCCGAAACCTACGCCGGCGCGCGGTTGACTCGAACGTCGATTTAGGCCGCGGTACTAACCTGAGAAGGTGCCCGATCCCGCGACGTACCGGCCTGCCCCCGGGTCGATTCCCGTCGAGCCGGGGGTCTATCGGTTCCGCGATCCGCGCGGCCGGGTGATCTACGTCGGCAAGGCCAAGAGCCTGCGCGGCAGGCTGACGTCGTACTTTGCCGACATCTCCGGGCTGGCGCCGAGGACCCGGCAGATGGTGACCACCGCGGCGAGCGTGGAGTGGACGGTGGTCAGCACCGAGGTCGAGGCGCTGCAACTCGAATACAACTGGATCAAAGAATTCGATCCTCGGTTCAACGTGCGCTACCGCGACGACAAGTCTTATCCGGTGCTCGCGGTGACGCTCAACGAGGAATACCCGCGGTTGATGGTGTACCGCGGCGCTCGCCGCAAGGGCGTTCGCTACTTCGGCCCGTACTCCCACGCCTGGGCGATCCGCGAGACGCTGGACCTCTTGACCCGTGTGTTCCCGGCGCGCACATGTTCGCCGGGAGTGTTCAAGCGCCACAGCCAGATTGGTCGGCCCTGCCTGTTGGGGTACATCGACAAGTGCTCGGCGCCGTGCATCGGCCGGGTCAACGCGGAGGAGCACCGCAAGATCGTTCTCGACTTCTGTGACTTTCTGTCCGGCAAGACCGATCGGCTGGTCCGCGAGATGGAGCAGCAGATGAACGCGGCTGCTGAAGCGCTCGATTTCGAGAAGGCCGCGCGGTTGCGGGACAACATCTCGGCGCTCAAGCGCGCGCTCGAGAAGCAGACCGTGGTGTTCGGCGACGGCACCGATGCCGATGTGGTGGCGTTCGCCGACGACGAACTCGAAGCCTCGGTGCAGGTGTTCCATGTCCGCGGCGGACGGGTGCGCGGTCAGCGGGGATGGGTCGTCGAGAAGTCCGGTGACCCCGGCGAATCCGGGCACGAGGTGTTGGTTGAGCAGTTCCTCACGCAGTTCTACGGCGAGCAGGCCGAATTGGGGGGCGCCGCAGACGAGTACGCCACCCCGGTGCCGCGTCAGGTGCTGGTGCCGGTGTTGCCGCCGAACGCCGCCGAACTGGCCGAATGGCTTTCCCGGCTGCGGGGTTCACGCGTAGATTTGAGGGTGCCCAGGCGTGGTGACAAGCGCGCTCTGGCCGAGACCGTGCAACGCAACGCGACCGAGGCACTGGCCCAGCACAAGCTCAAGCGTGCCGGTGACTTCAATGCGAGATCGGAGGCCCTGCAGAGCGTCCAGGATGCTCTGGGACTGGCGGAGGCACCACTTCGCATCGAATGCGTGGATGTCAGCCACGTGCAGGGTACTGATGTGGTCGCGTCACTGGTGGTGTTCGAGGACGCCGTGCCCAAGAGGTCGGACTATCGGCATTTCGCGATCCGCGAGGCGGCCGGGGCGGGACGGTCCGACGATGTCGCGTCGATCGCGGAGGTCACGCGGCGCCGGTTCCTCCGGCACCTGTCGGATGCCGCCCACAAGCCAGAAGAAGGCGGGAGTCCACGCAGATTCGCCTATCCGCCAAACCTTTACGTGGTGGACGGCGGCGCACCGCAGGTCAACGCGGCGCAAGCGGTTCTCGACGACCTTCAGATCACCGACGTCGCCGTGATCGGTCTGGCGAAGCGATTGGAAGAAGTGTGGGTGCCGTCGGAGCCAGATCCGGTGATCATGCCCCGCAACAGTGAGGGCCTGTATCTGCTGCAGCGGGTCCGCGACGAGGCGCACCGCTTTGCCGTCGCGTATCACCGGAGCAAGCGATCGAAGCGGATGACCGCGTCGGCGCTCGATTCGGTGCGCGGTCTGGGCGAGATGCGGCGCAAGGCGTTGGTCGCCCGCTTCGGTTCGCTGGCCAGGCTGAAGCAGGCGTCGGTTGACGAGATCACCTCGGTACCGGGTATCGGCACGGCGACTGCTCGGGCGGTGCTGGAAGCGCTCGGTGTGGCTGATGACGGCCCGATGGACGATGATCGAACCAGGGCATCCGGATGACAGACCAGGGCACGGGCGAAGAGCTGCGGGACGGCCACCGGGACGAGGCGGCTGCGGCCGAATCCGGCATCGACGTCGTCCTGGTCACCGGGCTGTCCGGTGCGGGGCGCGGCACGGCAGCCAAGGTCCTCGAGGACCTTGGCTGGTACGTCGCCGACAATCTGCCGCCGGAGCTGATCGCGCAGATGGTCGATCTGGGGTTGGCCGCGGGATCTCGGATCACCCAGCTGGCGGTCGTGCTCGATGTGCGGTCCCGCGGGTTCACCGGCGACTTGGGTTGGGTGCGTAAGGATTTGGCGACGCGTGCCATCTTCCCGCGGGTCCTTTTCCTGGAGGCGTCCGACGACATCCTGGTGCGGCGCTACGAGCAGGTGCGGCGCAGCCATCCGCTGCAGGGTGACCAGACGCTGGCCGAGGGCATCGCCGCCGAACGCAGGATGCTGGCCCCGCTGCGAGAGGGCGCGGATCTGATCATCGACACCTCGACGCTATCGGTGCGGGGACTGCGCGAAAGCATCGAGCGGGCGTTCGGCGGCGCGGCCGTCGCCCACACCAGCGTCACGGTGGAATCGTTCGGGTTCAAATACGGGCTCCCGATGGACGCCGACATGGTGATGGACGTCAGGTTCCTGCCGAACCCGCACTGGGTGGACGAACTACGACCCCAAACGGGCCAGGCACCGGCGGTGCGGGAATATGTGTTGTCGCAACCCGGTGCCCTTGAGTTTCTGGACACCTACCATCGACTGCTATCGCTCGTTGTCGAGGGATACCGACGGGAGGGCAAGCGTTACATGACGGTCGCCATTGGCTGCACGGGTGGCAAGCACCGCAGTGTCGCGATGGCCGAGGCGTTGGCCGAACATCTGCAACCAAACGACGGACTGTCGGTGCGGGTACTGCACCGGGATTTGGGTCGTGAATGAGCTACCGCATCGTTGCCCTCGGCGGCGGGCACGGGCTGTATGCCACGTTGTCCGCTGCGCGCCGGCTCACCCCGCATGTCACCGCGGTGGTCACAGTTGCCGACGACGGGGGTTCCTCGGGGCGACTGCGCAGCGAGCTCGACATCGTGCCACCGGGCGACCTGCGAATGGCGTTGGCGGCATTGGCTTCTGACAGTCGCTACGGGCGCCTTTGGGCGACCATCTTTCAGCACCGCTTCGGGGGAAGCGGGGCACTGGCTGGTCATCCCATCGGCAACCTGCTGCTCGCGGGCCTCAACGAGGTGCTGGCCGACCCCGTGGCCGCGCTCGACGAGCTCGGCCGGATTCTGGGCGTCAGGGGCAGGGTGTTGCCGATGTGCCCGATCGCGTTGCAGATCGAGGCCGACGTCGCAGGACTGGAGTCCGACCCGCGGGTGAGCCGGGTGATTCGCGGGCAGGTGGCGGTCGCGACGACGCCCGGCAAGGTGCGGCGCGTGCGGTTGTCGCCCGGCGATCCACCGGCCACCCGGCAGGCGGTGGCCGCGATCCTCGACGCTGATCTTGTTGTGCTCGGCCCCGGTTCATGGTTCACGAGTGTGATTCCCCATGTGCTGGTTCCGGGGCTGGCGGCGGCGCTGCAGGCGACGAGCGCGCGACGCGCGCTGGTGCTGAACCTTGCTCCGGAGCCAGGGGAGACGGCCGGGTTCTCGGCGGAGCGTCATTTGCATGTGCTGTCACAACACGCACCCGAATTCCGCGTGCACGAAATCGTTGTCGACGCCGAACGCGTGCCGAGCGACCGCGAGCGTCAGCAGCTGCGGCGCACTGCGACCCTGCTCAATGCGGACGCAAGGTTTGCTGACGTGGCGCGGCCGGGTACATCTCTGCATGACCCGGCGAAGTTGGCCGCGGTCTTGGATAGCGTGCGAACACGCGCATCCGTGATGCCGATCACGCCGACAGTTCCGACCCCTGTTGCCGGCCCGTCGAACGGACCGAGTCTGAACGGACCGGGAGGTGACGACCCGTGGCGATGACCGCCGAGGTCAAGGACGAGCTGAGCAGGTTGATCGTGAGTTCGGTGAGCGCACGCAAAGCGGAGGTGTCCGCGCTCCTGCGCTTCGCCGGCGGCCTGCACATCGTGGCGGGCCGGGTGATCGTCGAAGCCGAGGTGGATCTGGGCATCATCGCGCGTCGGCTCCGCAAGGACATCTTCGACCTCTACGGGTACAACGCGGTCGTGCATGTGTTGTCCGCCAGTGGGATTCGCAAGTCCACCCGATATGTGGTTCGGGTGGCCAAGGACGGTGAGGCGCTGGCGCGGCAAACCGGGCTGCTGGATCTGCGGGGACGCCCGGTGCGGGGATTGCCCGCCCACGTCGTCGGTGGGAGTGTGGCTGACGCGGAGGCGGCCTGGCGCGGCGCGTTCCTGGCGCATGGGTCGTTGACTGAGCCCGGGCGGTCATCAGCGCTTGAAGTCAACTGTCCGGGACCCGAAGCGGCGCTGGCGCTTGTCGGCGCGGCGCGTCGGCTGGGCATCAGCGCGAAGGCCCGAGAGGTGCGGGGCGCCGACCGCGTGGTCGTGCGCGATGGAGAGGCCATCGGTGCCCTGCTGACCCGGATGGGGGCACAGGACACCCGGTTGACGTGGGAGGAGCGGCGCATGCGCCGCGAGGTGCGCGCCACGGCGAACCGGCTGGCGAACTTCGACGACGCAAACCTGCGGCGCTCGGCGCGGGCGGCGGTGGCCGCGGCCGCCCGGGTTGAGCGGGCACTGGAGATACTGGGCGACACGGTGCCGGATCACCTGGCCGCGGCGGGCAAGCTGCGTGTGGAACACCGGCAGGCATCGTTGGAGGAACTGGGCCGGCTCGCGGATCCGCCGATGACGAAAGACGCTGTGGCGGGCCGGATTAGGCGGCTATTGTCGATGGCTGACCGCAAGGCCAAACAGGAGGGCATCCCGGACACGGAGTCGGCGGTCACCCCCGATCTTCTCGAGGACGCATAGGAGGACGCATAGCGTGGAGCAATACCGCCGTGGTGAGCTGACATTCGACGTCATCGACGCCGGGCCGGCCGACGGTCCGGTCGTCGTTCTGTTGCACGGCTTCCCTCAGTTCAACACGAGCTGGAACGCCGTCATCGATCGGCTGACCGCCAGAGGTTACCGATGCCTCGCCCCGAACCAGCGTGGCTATTCGCCGGGAGCCAGGCCGACGCGGCGCCGCGACTACCGCATCCCGGAAATCGTCGAGGACATCCGCGAATTGATCAACGCGTCCGGCGCGCAACGGGTGCACCTGGTGGGGCACGACTGGGGCGCGGCCGCAGCGTGGGCGGTGGCCGCGGAGCACGGCGACCGCATCGCGACGCTCACGGCCTTATCGGTTCCCCACCCGGGCGCGTTCATGAGGGGGCTCATCACGAGTCGCCAGGGTCTTTTGTCGTGGTACATGTACTTTTTTCAACTGCCGTGGCTGCCGGAGCGGCTGCTGCTCGGGAGAAATGGGGCCGGGGCGCGGTTGTCCAGGCAACTGCAATCCGGCGGGCAGTCACATGAGGCTGCGAGTCGTGATGCGCAGGCGATGGCGGCCGACGGCGTGCTGACCACCGCGCTCAATTGGTACCGCGCGATTCCGTTGACAGACTTGCGCACCACCGGCCGCAAGATTTCGGTTCCGACACTGTACGTGTGGAGCGATCGGGACATCGCGCTCGCCGAGAAGCCGGCCCGCGACACCGCCCGGTACGTCAGCGGCGAGTATCGATTCGAGATCCTGCACGATGTCTCCCATTGGATCCCGGACGAATGCCCCGACAAGGCGGCCGACCTGCTGCTCGAGTGGTTCGAGGCCCATCCGGTCTAGAACGGGGGCTTAGCTGGCAGCACCGTCGAACAATGCACGAGTTGATGTTTCGTGGGCATCCCGGCCCCATACGGCGCATTGAGATTCGACCAGTAGTGCTTTGACGGGAAACCCATTTCCTGCCACTTCCCAGCAAACTAGGATGAGGATCGGGTAGTTGGTCGGACCTGGGAGCAACGACGATGAACGCCTCTACGTGTGAATCAGCGCGTTCCTTGCGACATTCGTTAGCCATCGGAGGGCGCGATGAGTGATGACCGTGAGCCCGGCGATGGTGACAGGGCCGAATCGGTGCCATCCGCGGGTCTTGACGGCGAGGTACATCGAGCAGCTCAGCTGGCCAGGGACGCTGTGACGGGCGCAGCTGCAGCCGCCGGGATTGCTCGCTCGGTGGGGTCCGAGTTCTGGAAAGCGTTCTCGGCTCCGCTCGATGCCGTGAGCAACGTCGCGAAGAGGGCGACCGAAGTCTATCCGCTCGATATTGCGAGCAACGTTGCAAAGATCGCGACGACGGCCAATCCCGCGGTTGCGGGCACCATTGGTGAGGGGGTGCGCCAGGTCCAGCAGGTCGCGTCAACGGTTCTCGGCGTCGACGATGCGGTGGCAAGGTCGCAGAGGCGTGGCGGTGAGGAAGCGCTGCGAAAACGTGGCGACGCGATTATCGCTGTGTCACACAAAGCGGAGTTTCAGCCTTACGATGTTCATCCATCTTTTTCGCGAATCTTGGACGAATTGACCCCGGATGAGGCGCGTATTTTGCGATTTCTCTTCGTCGCGGGTCGACAGCCGATGGTCGATGTTAGGACTAAGACGCTGTTTCAAGTCGGTTCGGAACTTCTCGCGTCGGGTATCAACATGGTTGCGGAGATGGCGGGTTGTCAGTGGCCGGACCGTGATCAGCACTACTTTGCCACGCTGGTTTCCCTGGGTTTGGTACGGCTCTCCTCGGAACCGGTTGCGGATTACCGTCGATACGCGCTGATCGAGGTGCAGCCACGCGCGATGGAGGCGATAGAGAAGGCCAAGAAGTCCATCACGGTCTACCGCAGCATCGATCTATCGCCGTTCGGCAGCCAGTTCGTCCAGAAGTGTTTCGACATAAACGGCTATCACGCCGGCGGGTGGGATCGCGATGAACGCGGCGACAAGATCATCGGTAAGGGTCCGCCGGCCGCTCGCAAGCCCAGCGCTAACAAGCAGGAATCCGGCACGAAAGACTCAGCTTCCAAACTGCGCGATGAGGCGGCTTCCGACGAGCTCGTTGAATCCCTCCGTAAGCAGGTCAAGTCCCTGAGTGAGCAGATTGAAAAGTTGGCCGACCCCGATCGACCCCAACGGCCGTGACTATCGTTGCCGCCGGCCCCTTCATCGACTGGGAACACTTGACGGGCCAGTCAAGGTTTGTGATCGACATCATCAGCGTCCCCATTTTCAGCATGATTGCCGGGCTGATAACGAACTGGACTGGTGTCATTATGCTGTTCGCACCAGTCCGATTCACCGGATTTTATGTTCCGGGCCTGAAACGTGCGTTCCCATTCCTTCCGCGAAAGGTGCAAATTCTGCCTGTGTTCGCTCCCGACGGTATCCTCGGATTCCAGGGATTCATCCCATGCCGTGCGGAGAAGATGGCGAGTTTGATCGTAGACAAGTCGATCGCACGCATCGGCAGCATAGCCGACTTTTACGTGCAGCTCGACCCGGATAAACTCGCCCAGACCCTCGCCGACGGTGCGCGCCCGGAAGTTCGACGCCTCACCACCGAAGTAATCGAGAGCGAACACGCAGAATTGTGGAGATCGCTTCCGAATCAGGCGAGAGAGTCGGTGCTCCGCACAGTCGACGCCGAACTACCCCAGATTTCACGCAGGACATTCGCGAAAATCGGCGAACACCTCGATGAGCTGCTCGACGTCAAATTGATGACTGTCAAACACTTGCGTAGGAACCCCGAAGTCTTGCGGGACATCATCAAGGGTATGGCGGTGCCCGAGCTCAGGTTCATGGTCCGCATCGGGGCGCTCGGATTCTTGCTTGGGATCCCCTTGGCGCTGTATTTGACGTGGATGCATGACTTTCACCCGCCGTTCCTCAGTGCGATACCGACCTGGCTCGTCGTGCTGGTGGGCGCCGCATTGATCGGAGTTGTCGTCAACATCATCGCAATCAAGGTCGTATTCGAACCTGGCGAGCCACAGCCGCGCTATAAATACATCTGGAAGCAAGGCCTGTTCCCGAAGCGCCAACACGAGGCCGCCGGTCAGCTGGCGGACATGCTGTCCGTCGAGGTATTGACGGTTTCGAACTTCGCCGATGAACTGCTCAACGGCTCCAGCGGTGACAAGACTGCAGCGTTCATTGAAGAAGCCATCTCTGAAGAAGTTAGGCGAATCCTCGGACCGATAGCCGTAACCGTCGGCAAAACGCTCGGTGTTGTGAACTTCCAAGCCCTCGAACGCGGTGCGGGAACCGCCGTCGTGGATTTCGCGCCTACTGTGTTTCACGGAGAGGAATACAACAAGGCCCAAGCGAAGAAAATCGCGGGTTTCGCCACCGAAAAGTTCCGCGCTCTGCCCGCTGACGAATTTGGCGAAATGCTCTATGCCGCAATCGAGCAAGACGCATGGCTCCTTTATGCCCATGGCGGATTACTTGGAATCCTCGTTGGCGCCGCACATATCCTCATCTTCGGCGCCTAATCAACCCACAAGGGCATCAGTCGTCGCTGTCGAGTAGATCAGCCACGAGTTCCTGCACGTGCCAGCGCCGCTGCCCAGCTATCGAACATAGTTTCGATGCTGGACCTCACCCAGTGACAATCTTTTGAGTTCGCCACAGGGGGGCCCGCAGATTGATTTCGCTGCTGGGGAGAAAATGATGAGAAAGTGAACTGACGGCCCGCTGCCGGCACCGCGCACGCCCAGCGGGGCCCCACTAGGCTGAAGCCGACAAGCGGCAGCGATCAAGGAGACAAGCGTGACGGTCCGGGTAGGCATCAACGGCTTCGGCCGAATCGGACGCAACTTTTTCCGGGCCCTCGAAGCGCAGAAGGCGCAGGGCAGCAGCACGGACATCGAAGTGGTCGCTGTCAACGACATCACCGACAACGCCACCCTGGCGCATCTGCTGAAGTTCGACTCAATCCTGGGCCGGTTCCCCAAGGAAGTCAGCCTGGAGGGCGAGGACACCATCGTCGTCGGCGACACCAAGATCAAGGCCCTTGAGGTCAGGGAAGGCCCGGCCGCGATGCCGTGGGGCGACCTCGGCGCCGACGTCGTCGTCGAATCCACCGGCCTCTTCACCAGCGCGGCGAAGGCAAAGGGTCACCTTCAGGCCGGCGCCAAGAAGGTGATCATCTCTGCACCGGCCACGGACGAGGACATCACGATCGTCCTGGGCGTCAACGACGACAAGTACGACGGCAGCCAGAACATCATCAGTAACGCATCGTGCACCACGAACTGCCTTGGGCCGCTGGCCAAGGTTCTCAATGACGAATTCGGCATCGTCAAAGGCCTGATGACCACCATCCATGCCTACACACAGGACCAGAACTTGCAGGACGGTCCACACAAGGATTTGCGCCGTGCCCGGGCGGCCGCACTGAACATCGTTCCGACGTCGACCGGCGCAGCAAAAGCCATCGGGTTGGTGCTGCCCGAGCTCAAGGGCAAGCTCGACGGGTACGCGTTGCGGGTGCCGGTGCCAACGGGCTCTGTGACCGATCTCACCGCCGAGCTCAGCAGGCCTGCCAGCGTCGAAGAGATCAACGCAGCATTCAAGGCCGCCGCCGAGGGCAGACTGAAAGGCATTTTGAAGTACTACGACGTGCCGATCGTCTCCAGCGACATCGTCACCGACCCGCACTCGTCGATCTTCGACTCGGGGCTGACCAAGGTGATCGATAACCAGGCCAAGGTGGTGTCCTGGTACGACAACGAATGGGGTTACTCCAACCGGCTCGTCGATCTCGTCGCCCTGGTCGGCAAGTCGCTTTAGACATGTTGCCGACTCTCGACGATCTTCTCGCGCAAGGGGTTTCGGGACGTGGTGTGCTTGTGCGCTCCGACCTCAACGTTCCGCTCGACGACGAAGGCCAGATCACCGATTCCGGCCGCATCACCGCCTCGGCGCCTACGCTGAACACGCTGGCCGATGCCGGTGCCAAGGTGGTGGTCACCGCCCACCTGGGGCGTCCGGCGGCTGCGCCCGATCCCAAGTATTCGCTCGCGCCTGTTGCGGCGGCACTCGGTGAAAAGCTCGGTCGAAATGTGCAATTGGCGGCTGATGTCGTCGGACCTGACGCACTGGCTAGAGCGGAGGGTCTGACCGACGGCGACGTCCTACTGCTCGAGAACGTCAGGTTCGATCCCCGCGAGACCAGCAAGGACCACGCCGAGCGCATGGAATTGGCCAGGCAGTTGGCCGAATTGGTGGCTGGCTCAAGCGGTTCGGCCGGGGCTTTCGTCTCCGACGGCTTCGGCGTGGTGCACCGCAAGCAGGCATCGGTGTACGAGGTCGCCGAGTTGCTGCCGCACTACGCAGGCAAGCTGGTGGCCGCCGAACTCGAGGTGCTGGAGCAGCTGACCAGCTCGACGGAGCGGCCGTATGCCGTTGTGCTCGGGGGCTCCAAGGTCTCTGACAAGCTCGCCGTGATCGAACAACTTGCCACCAGGGCCGACAGTATCGTTATCGGCGGCGCCATGTGCTTCACATTTCTTGCCGCCCAGGGTCTTTCGGTCGGCACGTCGTTGGTCCAGCCGGAGATGATCGACAAATGCAAGGAGCTGACGGACGCCTACGCCGACGTTATCCACCTGCCGGTCGACATCGTCGTGGCCGACGAGTGCAAAGCAGACTCGCCCGCGCAAACCGTTGCCGCCGACCGGATTCCGGACGGCAAGATGGGTTTGGACATTGGACCCGGATCCGTGAAACGGTTCACCGCGCTGCTCTCCAACGCGATGACCGTCTTCTGGAACGGTCCGATGGGCGTGTTCGAGTGCCCGGCGTTCGCGGCCGGCACCAGGGGCGTCGCGGAGGCGATTATCGGGGCGACCCAAAAGGGTGCGTTCAGCGTGGTCGGCGGCGGCGATTCGGCCGCCGCGGTGCGGGCACTGGGTCTCCCAGAAGAGGGATTTTCCCACATTTCGACAGGTGGCGGCGCGTCGCTGGAATACCTTGAGGGCAAGACCCTGCCCGGCATCCAAGTGCTGACCACCTGAGGTGAGGAGAGACGTGAGCCGTAAGCCGCTGATCGCTGGCAACTGGAAGATGAACCTCAACCACTTCGAAGCGATCGCGCTGGTGCAAAAGATCGCGTTCTCGCTGCCGGAGAAATATTACGACAAGGTCGACGTCGTCGTGTTGCCGCCGTTCACCGACCTGCGCTCGGTGCAGACGCTGGTCGACGGTGAGAAACTGCTGCTGGCCTACGGCGGTCAGGATCTCTCCCGGCATGACGAGGGTGCCTACACCGGCGACATCAGCGGCGCCTTCCTCAGCAAGCTGGGCTGTACGTATGTCGTGGTCGGTCATTCCGAGCGGCGGACACACCACGAGGAGGACGACGAGCTCGTGGCCGCGAAAGCAGCCGCGGCGGTCAAACACGACCTGATCCCGGTCGTGTGCATCGGGGAGCACCTGGAGGTGCGGGAAGCCGGCGAGCATATCGCCCATTGCTCCGAGCAGCTCCGGGGATCGCTCGCTGGCCTGGCGAAAGAGCAGATTGCGAAGGTAGTGATCGCCTACGAACCGGTGTGGGCGATCGGCACGGGCAGGGTGGCGAGCGCGAGCGATGCCCAGGAGGTGTGCAAGGCCATCCGCGTCGAGCTGGCGAACCTGGCATCGCCGCAGGTTGCGGAGGACGTGCGGGTGCTCTACGGCGGCTCGGTGACCGCCAAGAACATCGGCGACATTGTGGCGCAGGACGACGTCGACGGCGCGCTGGTCGGGGGCGCGTCGCTCGACGGCGAGCAGTTCGCGACGATGTGCGCCATCACCGCCGGAGGCCCCCTGCCGTAGCCGTGGCACCTCAGAAGGTAGTGTGGCGGCCATGAAGTTGGCCCTGCAGATCGTGCTTGTGGTCACCAGCGTGTTGGTGGTGCTGCTGGTGCTGCTGCACCGCGCCAAGGGTGGCGGCCTGTCGACGCTGTTCGGGGGTGGCGTCCAGTCCAGCCTGGCCGGCTCGACCGTGGTCGAGAAGAACCTCGACCGTGTGACGATGTTCGTGACCGCGATCTGGGTGGTCTCGATCGTCGGCGTCGGGCTGATGATCAAATACAGCTGACCCGCCTGTAAAGCCTAAGTAATCGGCCGCACTGCGCGGCGCCTCACGCGCACCGATACTGAGCACATGGCTGAGGGTCTCGACGCGGCGCTGGAACCGATCGGCGCGGTACAGCGAACCCGCATCGGGCGGGAGGCCACCGAGCCGATGCGGCAGGACATCCGGCTGCTCGGCTCCATCCTGGGTGACACCGTTCGGGAGCAGAACGGCGAGGAGGTCTTCGACCTCGTCGAACGCGCACGAGTGGAGTCCTTCCGGGTGCGGCGATCGGAGATCGATCGCGCCGACATGGCCCGGATGTTCGACGGCATCGACATCCACCAAGCACTACCCGTGATCCGCGCGTTCTCCCACTTCGCTCTGCTGGCCAACGTCGCCGAGGACATCCACAGGGAACGGCGTCGGGCGATTCACAGCCAGGCCGGCGAGCCGCCCCAGGACAGCAGCTTGGCCGCCACCTACCTCAAGCTCGATGCGGCACACCTCGATTCGGTCACCGTCGCCGAAGCGCTTGAAGACGCGCTGGTGTCACCGGTGATCACCGCGCATCCCACGGAAACCCGGCGCCGCACCGTGTTCGACACGCAGCACCGGATCACCGAGCTGATGCGGCTGAGGCTGCACGGCCACTCCGAGACGCCCGATGGCCGCGACATCGAAATCGAGCTGCGCCGCCAGGTCCTGATGCTGTGGCAGACCGCGCTCATCCGCCTGCAGCGGTTGAAGATCCAGGACGAGATCGAAGTCGGCCTGCGTTACTACCACGCAGCATTTTTCGAGGTGATACCGCAGGTCAACACCGAAGTCCGTGACGCTCTGCAGGCGCGCTGGGCGGATGCCCATCTCCTCGAGGAGCCGATCGTACGGCCAGGGTCGTGGATCGGCGGCGACCGCGACGGCAATCCCAACGTGACCGCGGAGGTGGTGGGGCAGGCCACCGCTCGCGCGGCATACACCGCTTTCGGGCGCTACTTCGCCGAACTGACCGCGTTGGAGGAAGAACTGTCGATGTCGGCGCGGCTCGTGACCGTGACCGACGAGCTCGACGCACTGGCCGACAGCTGCCACGAACAAGCTCGGCTGGACGAGCCGTACCGGCGGGCGCTCCGCGTCATCCACGGCCGGCTCACTGCCACCGCGCGCGACATCCTGGACAGCCAACCCGAATCCGAACTCGACCTCGGGGGCGAGCGGTATGACACGCCCGGCGAGTTGCTTGCGGACCTCGATGTCGTCGACACCTCGCTGCGGGGTCACGGCAGCGGGCTGCTCGCGGATGACCGGTTGGCACGGCTCCGAGAGTCGGTGCGGGTCTTCGGTTTTCATCTTTCGGGACTGGACATGCGGCAGAACTCCGATGTCCACGAGGAAGTGGTCGCCGAGCTGCTCGCGTGGGCCGGTGTGCACCCGGAGTACACATCGCTCTCCGAGCCGGAACGCGTAGAGCTGTTGGCGGCAGAGCTTGCGACCCGGCGCCCGCTGACCAGTGAAAGCGCCGTGCTTTCCGAGCTGGCCCGCAAGGAGCTCGACATCGTCGCCGCTGGGGCGACGGCCATTCAACTCTTCGGACCCCGGGCTGTGCCGAACTACATCATCTCGATGTGCCGGTCGGTCTCGGACATGCTTGAGGCCGCGATCCTGTTGAAGGAAGTAGGACTGCTGGATGCCTCAAGTGGCGAGGCCAATTCGACAGTCGGCATCGTGCCGCTGTTCGAGACGATCGACGACCTGCAGCGGGGCGCATCGATTCTCGAAGCAGCGCTTGATCTTCCGGTGTATCGGGCGCTGGTCCGCGGTCATCGCGACACCCAGGAGGTGATGCTGGGCTACTCGGATTCCAACAAAGACGGCGGCTACCTTGCCGCCAACTGGGCGCTCTACCGCGCCGAACTCGACCTCGTGGAAACGGCCCGCAAGACCGGCATTCGGCTGCGGCTGTTCCACGGTCGCGGCGGGACCGTTGGCCGCGGCGGCGGACCCAGTTATGACGCGATTCTCGCGCAGCCGCCGGGCGCGGTATCCGGTTCGCTGCGGCTCACCGAGCAGGGCGAAATCATTGCCGCCAAGTACGCGGAGCCAAGGATCGCGCAGCGCAACCTCGAGACCCTCGTCGCCGCCACATTGGAGTCCACATTGCTCGACGTGGAGGGGCTCGGCGATGCCGCCGAGGCGGCATACCAGGTTCTCGACGAGCTGGCGGTGCTGGCACAGCGCGCATACGCCGAATTGGTCCATGAGACCCCAGGATTCGTCGAGTATTTCACCGAGTCGACTCCGGTCAGCGAGATTGGCGCGCTCAACATCGGCAGCCGACCGACTTCGCGTAAACAGACCACCTCGATCTCCGATCTACGCGCGATTCCATGGGTGCTGGCGTGGAGTCAGTCGCGCGTGATGCTGCCGGGTTGGTACGGAACCGGAACGGCGTTCGAGCGCTGGATCGCCATCGGGGACAATGCTGGGCACCGGCTGCAGGTACTGCAGGATCTCTACCGGCGCTGGCCGTTCTTCCGCACCGTCTTGTCGAACATGGCTCAGGTTCTTGCCAAGTCGGATATGGGGCTGGCGGGGCGGTACGCCGAGTTGGTTTCAAATGAACAGTTGCGTCGCCGTGTGTTCGACAGCATCGCCGCCGAGCATGAGCGCACGATCAGGATGCACCAGCTGATCACCGGGCACGACGACCTGCTCGCCGACAACCCGGCGCTGGCCCGATCGGTGTTCAACCGGTTTCCCTACCTGGAGCCACTCAATCATCTGCAGGTAGAGCTGTTGCGCCGTTACCGGGAAGGTGACCAAAGCGAGCTCGTGCAGCGCGGCATTCTGTTGACGATGAACGGACTTGCGTCAGCGCTACGCAACAGCGGCTGACGACCGGTCATCGGCGGGTGACGTAATCGACCGGGCATTCCTCGGCCGCCCGTGCGACGCCGCCGATCTGCGCGGGCACCGGCACTGGATGGGCCGCCCACCGCGGTGTCATTTGGTATTGGCCCAGCAGGCGCGTCACGGCCGTGGTCATCGCGGCGAGCGAGAACCGTTGCGCGGGCCACGAGTGCCGCCCGTGGCCGAATGCGGTGACGAGCATCGGTGAGCGCAACGCGGCCGTGTCCCGCAGCCGGTGACCTGTCCATCAGCGGGAGCAGGGTTGCGACCATCCAGCCCGGCGGCACCTCGTACGTGACGTCCCCGGTGTCGATGCAGACCGGGGCCAGCACGGCCCGTGTCATGATCGAGCGCTGCGCCAAGCGGGTGGATTCCAGCGCACAACGCCGCGCGAGGTCCTCGTCGGCCGCCCGAACGCGCGGCACGTACGCGGGATGCTCCAGGAGATCGACCAACGCCCAGCCGAGCGCGGCGGCCAGATTGGACATCGATGCGATGTGGATGAGCCCTACGTCCAGCCCGATGCCGCGGACACGCGCGGCCGGCGGCTCAGACGACCACGCGTCGACGATCCTGCTGAAGAGCGACTGGCCGTCGGCGTGCAGGCCACATCGTCGCGGCGAAACAGCGAGCTCGGAAGAACGCGACGCCCATCGAAGATCTCGTGGGGTAGCTTGCGGCGCAGCATCAGGTAGTCGGCGACGCCTTTGCTCGCTTTCTCCTCGGGGAGTGCGTAGAACGACTCGACGCCGACGGGCGAGAACGTGAACAGGTAGCGATCGGGGCCGCTGTTCACTACGAACGTGTCGCCGTGTCGGGCCCGAGCCGCCGCGATCGCCTCAACCGCATCGTCGACCGCGACATGCCACGGCAGAGCGGTGCCCTCAGGCGACCGGAGCCGCGTCCGCGGGGAGCACGGCTACAGATGGGTGCGGTCGCGAATAGTCTTGACCACGTTGCGAACCGTTGTTTCGGTCACCGCGAGAGGCGCGAGCGCCACTTCGCCGATTTCAACGAGGCGTTCCACTCGGTCGACGATGTCCTCGAAACGGCCCAGCGTGTCGTTGAGGGTAACCAGGCTGGCGTTGAAGGTCTCAAGTGACACGTCGAGTTTGTCGACAGAATTGTCGAGGGCCGCGAGCGAACTGATCAGGTTGTTCAACACAGTGTCGACCTGCTCGAGGGTGAGGTCCGCGTTGAGCGCAGCCTGGGTAATCGTCTTGATCCGCTCCCGACCTGTGCGCGTGCCACCCTTGTCCGCCATGTCGGCCATTATTACTTGTCGCTGAGCTTGGCCGCGGCGGGTTCGTCGAGCAGCCAGACTGTCGCGTCCCGGCCCACCGCACCGGCGGCCGGGACGTCGACTGGCGCCGCCCCGTTGACCGCCGCGGCGACCGCGTCGGCCTTGCCGGCGCCTGAAACGATGAGCCACACCTCGCGCGACCGCTGAATTGCCGGAAGCGTCAGTGTGATTCGTCGCGGCGGCGGCTTGGGTGAGTCTTCGACGCCCACGACCAGCCGGGTCTTCTCCCGTACCGCGTCGGTGTGCGGGAACAGCGAGTTGATGTGGCCCTCGGGGCCCATGCCCAGGAGGTGGACGTCGAAATCGGGTGCGGGTTCGCCGGCTCCCGCGACGGCAGCCAATTCCTGCTCGTAGCCGGCCGCCGCGGCATCGATGTCGCTGCCGAACCGGCCATCGCTGGCCGCCATCGCGTACACATTCTCGGCCGGGATGTCGATCCGGTTGAGCAGTGCGGCTCTTGCCTGCTTCTCGTTGCGCTCGTCGTCGTCGCAGGGAACGAAGCGGTCGTCACCCCAGAACAGAAGGACCTTGGACCAGTCGATGCGCTCGCCGTGTTCCCCGATGTGCGACAGCATGCCGATACCGGTGCCCCCACCCGTCAACACGACCATCGCCCGTCCGCGCGCATCAACCGCCGACACGATCGCGTTCGTAAGCCGGTCGCCTGCCGCGGCCACCACCGCGGCGCTGTCCGGATACGTTTCGATGATCACCTCGGTCACACGTATTGCACCTTTTCGATGCCCCGGAGGGCTTCTTCGTAGATGTCGTCGGCATCGAGGCGGCGCAGGTCCTCCGCAAGGCACTCACGGGTCTCCCTGCGCGGCAGGGGGAGTCGGGTGTCGGGCCGGGCCGTCCTGCTCAACGTGGCAGTCGTACCGGTCTGCGGGCGGCTCAGTGTCACGGTCTCGCTCTTGCGCACCAGCTCGACCTTCAGCTCGCCGACCGCACGTTGGACCGGGCCGTCGATCCGGCTCGCCAGCCAACCGGCCAGGACGTCGAGCGCGGGTTCCTCCTTCAGTCCCGACACAAATGCTGACTCGAGGGTCTCGTACGGTGGTTGGTCCAGCGCCGACGTCAACAGCGCCCGCCAGTGGGTGACGCGGCTCCACGCCAGGTCGGTGTCTCCCGGGGTATAGCCCTGCAGCCGGCTCTTGATGCAGGCCAGCGGATCCGGGGTCCCGGTCGCATCGGTGAGTCTGCGATTCGCCAACTGCCCCAACGGATCGTGCGCGGGCACCGCAGGTGCAACGCCCGGCCACCAGGCCACGACGGGGGTGTCGGGCAGCAGCAGCGGCAGTACCACGCTGTCCGCATGGGCGGCCAGCGGACCCGAGATGCGCAGTACGACCACTTCTCCGGCGCCGGCATCTCCTCCGACCCGCAGTTGGCCGTCGAGTCGCGCGTCGTCCGCAGCGGGATCGGAGGGCACCACCACGATGATCCGGCACGGATGCTCGTGGCTTGCGACGACGCCGGCGGTGATCGCGTCCTCGGCTTGTTCGTCGGAGTCCGCTTTGATCACCAGCGTCAGCACCCGCCCGAGCGTGATCGCGCCGCCCTCCACGCGCAGCGCCGTGATCTTCTTGTTGATCTGGTTGGTGGTGGTGCTCGGCAGGTCGACGATCATGGTCGCCGCCATTCCCGGCCGGTGCGCCGCAACATCTCGAAGGACGATTCCGGGCCCCAGGTGCCGGCCTCGTAGGGATCGGGTCGACCGTGCGTCGCCCAGTAATCCAGCACGGGATCAAGGACCTCCCAGGACAATTCGACTTCCTGGTTGACCGGGAACAACGAGGGCTCGCCGAGCAGCACATCGAGGATCAGCCGCTCGTAGGCCTCCGGCGAGTCCTCTGCGAATGCCAACCCGTACGAGAAATCCATGTTGACGTCGCGGACTTCCATCGCCGACCCAGGCACCTTGGAGCCGAACCGCAATGTCACGCCCTCGTCGGGCTGGATCCGGATCACCATCGCGTTCTGGCCGAGTTCCTCAGTCATCGTCTGGTCGAACGGTAGGTGGGGCGCCCGTTTGAATATCAGCGCGACTTCGGTGACCCTGCGGCTCAACCGTTTTCCGGTACGCAAAAAGAACGGCACACCGGCCCACCGCCGGGTGTCGACCTCCAGCGTGATCGCGGCATACGTTTCGGTTGTGGAGTTCTTCGAGAACCCCTCCTCGTCGAGGAGCCCGACGACCTTCTCGCCGCCCTGCCAACCCGCGGCGTATTGTCCCCGCGAGGTGGTTTCTGACAGCGGTTCGGCCAACCGGACGGCCGAAAGCACCTTTACCTTCTCGTCTTTCAGTTCGTTAGGATGGAAATTGATCGGTTCCTCCATCGCGATCAGCGCGAGCAGCTGCATGAGATGGTTCTGGATCACGTCGCGGGCAGCGCCGATACCGTCGTAATACCCGGCCCGGCCGCCCAGCCCGATGTCCTCGGCCATTGTGATCTGCACGTGGTCGACGTAGTGGGCGTTCCACACCGGTTCGTACAACTCGTTGGCGAACCGCAACGCCAGGATGTTCTGGACCGTTTCCTTGCCCAGGTAGTGATCGATGCGGAACACCGTCTCCTCCGGGAAGACGCTGTTGACCACCGCGTTGAGCTCACGGGCGCTCGCCAAATCGTGACCGAACGGCTTCTCGATCACCACCCGGTTCCACCTGCCCTCGTGCTGACGAGCCAGTCCAGACTTGCACAGCTGGTCGCACACGACGGGGAAATCCCCCGGCGGGATCGCAAGGTAGAACGCGTGATTGCCGCCGGTGCCGCGTTCGGCATCCAGCTTGTCGAGTGTCTCGGCCAGGCGCTGGAATCCCGACTCATCGTCGAAGGTGCCCCTCACGAACCGGATGCCCTCGTCGAGCCGATCCCAGACCTCCTCGCGAAACGGTGTGCGCGAGTGCTCCTTGACCGCGTCGTACACCTCGCGGCTGAATTCCGCATGCCCCCAGTCCCGCCGGGCGAACCCGATCAGTGAGAAGGTCGGGGGAAGCAGTCCACGATTGGCCAGGTCGTATATCGCGGGCATCAACTTCTTGCGGGCCAAGTCGCCGGTCACCCCGAAGATCACCAACGCGCACGGGCCCGGGATGCGGGGTAGGCGTCTATCCCGTTTGTCGCGCAGAGGATTTCGCCACGTCG
>Ga0153922_1000234_pt1 | contig 22917 bp, 16 predicted proteins | sample TSNJ006MetaG_FD_104723 | JGI IMG/M metagenome (GOLD analysis project Ga0153922, IMG submission 104723) | Attine ant fungus gardens microbial communities from New Jersey, USA - TSNJ006 MetaG | ecosystem: Host-associated > Fungi > Mycelium > Unclassified | place: USA: New Jersey, Brendon T. Byrne... | reverse complement strand
CAAAATATTCAAGCTGCAAAGGAAATACAAAATCAGCTAAAGGATAAAAACCTAGAAGAATTGATTGATACAGCATCTATTTATAAAGAAATGGTTGACTATTATAAATCAGAAAAAGACACGACCAATCAAGAAATTTGGGAACGTAAATTTAAAAATTTAGGTATAGAGGAAAGTGAAAGCTCATGAAGCGAAAAAAAGAAGTGAGTAAATCACAGAAAAAAAACTATCAAAAAGGAAAACAAAATCCACTACGCTTTTTATCGAATAAAAAATTGCTGATTAGTGGATCGGTTATTGCTTATTTTTGTTTACTGATTTTAGAAGTGTGGCTTGTAGAAAATTTCTTTGCGCTAACCAGTCAATCCTTATGGGATTTTGAGGTACTTTCACTTTGGAAGATAAGAATTATTCACTCCATTTTTTCTAACTTTTTACTGTATATGGTTTTATCTGTCATTGATATTGCTGTATTAGCCAAAGTGAGCTATCAGCTATATACGTCGTTTCGCCCATTAGAAGAAGACCTTGTTCAAGGCACAATGCAATTTGAAACAGTAGAAAATATGGACAAACAATACGAGCTTGTACCTGTTCATATGAACACTGACAAGGACGACTTTTTTGATGGTAAACCTGGTTATCCTGTGGGAAGGAAACCGCAAACAGAAGAAGATAAACGATTGAATCGCTTTTATTATTATGTAGACACTAGTGATTCGGACTCTATTACATTGGCAGGGACACGACAAGGGAAAGGAATTTATTTTGTTGATCCTTTCATTGATATCTTAACAAGAGCTAGACTGATTGCTAATCGTGCTTCTTTTGTAATGACAGCCACTAAAGGAGACGAACCCCGTAAATGGTACAAAACGCTAAAAAGACGTGGTTATCGTATAAGAGTGGCAAATACGGTCAATCAATTTTACTCTGATCCAATGCCAGTTTTAGGAGTCTTTAATCATTATTATAAGCATTATAAACGTTTAAGGGAAGAATCCATTCAAGAAAAAGAAAAAGGGCATGAAGATCAGGCACTGAATCTCTCTATTCAAGCAGAAAAGCAATTGGCAAATGCAGAAAAAATGATTAGTCAAATTGCTCATATGTATTTTAAAGAAGTAAATGAAGGAAAAGATGGTGGTTTTTGGACGAAAGCTTGTCGTAATTTATTTAAATCAGTAGGTATGGCATTAGCAGATCAAGAATACGATCGTGGCGAAACATTAAAAGTCAATCCTTACACGATTTATACGGTAGTAAACGAAATGCAAAAACGACGCATTAAAGAAAAAAGCCATGATTTTTTGAAAAAGTATGCGACTTCGGAGGAACATTTAGCGAAACTTTTAGCTACCTATGATGGAAAAAGTGAACTAGATGTATTTTTTGGAGAATTGCCTAGAGAACACCCCGCAGCTCGGTTTTATGACGCAATCATGGCTTCTGCTCCTGCTCATGTCACGTTAGGAAATATTATTACTCATTTTGACGGCGACTTAGAGCCTTTTATTATGTCTGCCAATGCGAAAATGACCGCTTTTGATGACGGATTTGATATGGAACTGATTGGATTTGACCGAGAACAGCCAACCGCAGTTTTCATTGTGATGAGTGACGCAGATTCTTCTAATAATGATTTAGGTGTGATGTATCTCGACCAAATTTATCAAGTATTACTTAATCGTTGTAATTTAGAAACTTCATCGCAATGTTATCGTGATGTTCACTTTATTTTAGAAGAAGGGGGAAACTTAGGTGTTCCGATTCGAGATTTATCAAGAAAATGGACGTCTGGATTAAGTCGACACTTGTTTTTACATTTGGTATTACAAGATTTACAACAATTATCCATGCTTTATAGTGAAGATACGAAAGATACGATTATTGGTAGTACAGGTATTCTGACCTATATTCGTACAGCTTCAGATAAAACCAATCAATATATTGCAGGACGTTTGGGTAAACGCTCGAATTACTCTAAAACAAGGCATCGAAGTCCCTTGTCTATTGAATCAACAGAAACAGAAAGTTCTGAAAGAATTGATTTGATGGCTTCTTTTGAATTAGAACGAACACAAATTGGGGAATCGATTATTTTGCGAGGAAACAAACATACTGATTTACAAGGAAAACCGATTTATCAGTATCCGATTTATAATACGCGTCAGAATGATACTCATATGATTCCCTTTTATGAATTTCGGAAAATGGAAAAAGTATCATGGGATGAAATACCTGTCAATAATGAATTTATGGCAGTAGAGTTAAGGGATTTAGCTTGGTCATTAGAGCCTGAAGAAATTCAAGAATATCAGGCGGAGGAAGAAAAAATTATTCCTGATATTCCAGTTTATCAAAAACCAAAGAGAAGGGAGGAAACGCCAATGGCTATTCAATCAATTAAGGATTTAGGTACACAAGAACAAAAAGAATTAAACATGAAGGAAAAGAAGGCGAGAGCATTAGAAAAGATTTATCATGCAGAGATTCGTAAGCGAAGTATCTCTGAGGTTTTTTCAAAGGATCAAACTCGCAAGATTCGTCAATTAGTGAAAGGTTCTCTTTTTAATGTTCCAGAAGCATTTAATGAATTTAATCAAATCGTGGCAGAAGGAACATTAGATTCCTTATTTTCATTCTTAGTGTCTAACGGAGACGAAAAATTATTGAACTTGTGTATTCAACAATTCAAAGAATGGCAAGGTGGTCATTTATGAGCAATGAACAGCTATTAGATATTCTAACCAAGTTTAATGATTACCTCCATATTAGTGGGATGGTTAGAGATATTGCACGATCTTTTTTAGATTGGATTGTTTCTGTTTTACTTTGGGTAGTAGACCATATTAGCGTTATTTTATATGAAACTACCAAATTTTTAGGTTTTTACAATGCGGAATCTATGGGTGACAAAGGATTATTTGGTACATTAGGGAATTTCCAAAAATTTGGTTTAGGAATCAGCATATTATTAATTGGTGCTGTTTTATTTTTTGGGAAAACCTCCGAAACGAGAGAAGTACCTTTAAATTTCTTAATGATGTTGATTATCACTTTGATGTTACCAGGCATGATGAGAGACGGCATTAAGATTGTCAACTCTACGACAGATTCTTTAAAGGTAGAACAAGGAGAATTAGGATTTAAAACATTTAAAGACAATCTAACCGATATCTATGTTTTGGCAGATAATGGGTGGACAACTACTACTCCAGATCCTCCGAATTATTTAAAAGATCGAGATAATTTTGATATCAATGAAAAAGTATTAGAAGCGCCAGATGGAGATAATGGTGACCCCTTAAAAAATAAATTGATTGATAAAAAAGGGGGCGAAGGAAAAGAAGTGGTTGAACTAGAAGATGGTGGCGGTGGGATTTTCAAAAAGATTATGAAAAAACTTTTTGCAGAAACGTATTATCGATGGCGTGTCGATTGGGTAGCTACTATTGGTACGTTATTAGCATTAAGTTTTGCGATGATTATTTCCATTTTAAGAGCTTGTCGGGTCTCTATCGAAATGGCGTTTGATTATATTTGGGCAAATGTGATTGCCTTTTTTAGTATTCGAGATATGAAGAAATTAAAAATGGCATTGATGAGTCTCTTAGGAGGCTTTATTTTATTACTATCTATTTTTACGATGTATTACGTGTTTATCAACTGGAATACGTATATTTTTCAACAACCAGATGTCTCTTATTTAACTAAGATTTTTGGATTAATTGCAGGTGCATGGTTTATTTATGACGGTCCAGCAATTATTCAAAAGACACTAGGAATTGATGCGGGGTTATCAACTGCAGGTGCCTTTTTAATGACTGTTGGTGGTGCAAAAGCTATTAAAGGCTCAACTGATTTAGCGAAAGGAACAGTAGAAGGTGTAGCTAATAGCACTGTTCGTACTGCTGGATTACTCTCAGGTCTATTTTCTGATGGAAAGAAGAATAGTGAAGATAACGGTGTGAACTCTGAAATGGAAGAGGAAAAAAATCATAAAGAAGAAAATGAGCAGGATCCAGAAACGAATCACAAAAATGATGAAAAACCAGAAAACGAATCAAACGAAACTACTGAAACAGAGGAAAATGAAATGGATACCCATGACTCGGTAAATGAAGAAGAATCTGAAAATAATGGCGATTCATTAGAAAATATACCAGATGAAAATGTATCAGAGGATGAGCCTTCAGGAAGTATCCAAGATAAGGAGACTGATGAAGATACTTTAAATGAAGAAGAGCCTAAAAACACTACAAATGATTTTTCTGAGTCTCCAGATACTGAAGAGACGATTGATGAACAAAAAAATAAAAATGAGTCAGATAAGAACAATGGATTTACTTCTTCAACTAATCAAGAAGATGACGTTGAAAATGATAAAAACACTTCAAAAAACAACCAAAATAAAACAGAAAGTTCTGATCCAAATAGAAATAGAGCAAATGATTCGTCTCATTCTAACCAATCGGACTTTTCAAATTCAACGAAGAAAAATGAGTCTTCAGTTTCTGATTCACAAGATACAAATACGACGTCTCCAGAAACTCCTAATCCATTTAAGAAACGTATGAACCAAGTGATTCATCGTTCAAAATATGAAAATCAAGGGAAAAGCTATATTGGTCAACAGGTGGATAGATACAATAGAAATAAGGAATTTGGACAAGATGTACGTGACTGGTTAAAAGAAAGGAAAAAACAAGAAAATGACAATCATAATGAGTAAGAGAGAATCGTATGATATTCTCTCTTTTTTATTTGAGGTGAAAGAATTTGCGACATGACATTCAAGAAGAAATTTTTACAAAAGCAAAATTTGTAGGGAAAATCTTAGCTCAAGATGCCGTTTGTATGTTTATTATTTTTCAGTTAGCGACTGGCTTACAAGAAAGAACTTATCGACCACTGAGTACTTTCGCTTTTCTTTTTGTGAATTTGATGGGGATTTTTTGGCTATTTCCTAGTTTTGGAAATAAGCAATTGAAAAACTACCACCGTTTATATTTTATTCTAACAAATAATCGAGAAACCTATCATTCGATTGACCGGATTGATTTCGATGTGGAAGAACGAATTGATATGGTCATGGGAACGGAAGAAGAAGCAGCAAAAGAAGATTCAATGATTGAAGGGGAGGATTATTTGTGATTGATGCCGACAAATTACTTGCAGAGCCAGTACATGAACCAGAAACTAAAAATAAAAGAAAAGAGAAATCTAAAGTAAAAAAAATCAAAAATGAAAAAACGGTGTTGAAATTTTTGCCTTTTCGTAGATTGATCTCTGAAGAGTGTATTGCACTGGATAAAGGAGTAACGAATTTTTATCGAATCGAGGACGCTTCTGCTCGAAGAGGTAGTTTGCAACAGCAGCAAGAAGCACTAGATAGTTTTTTGCAATTTTTACGGTCGATTCATTCAGATATTAAGTTTATCTTTACGAGTTTCCCATTAGATATGTCTGAAAATATTGATTATGCGAAACGACGATTTAAAATGCGTGCAGTTCCTAAATCTGTTCAAAATGAACAGAAAAAGTCATTAGAGACCTTAGAATATTTAGATAATAATCGTTTGATTGATACGGTGTATCTTCAAGTTTTTGGAGAAGATGAAGAGTCTCTAGAAGAAGTTGACCAGGAGATAAGAACTGCTCAGAGTCAAAATTTTCGAGTACTACCAATGACGCTGGCACAGAAAATCAAGTTACTTTTCCGACGATATAATCCATTGTCACCATTACCTTTAGGTATTCCTTATCAACAAACTGATAAAACAGGACGAGATCCTGTGATTCAAAAAATTGTCGATAAAAAAGGGTATGATCCTATTTTTATTGGACAAATTCAACCATTAGGAGGGATTCGTCCATGTTCTTCTAAGGATTTGCAAATTTCAGACGGCTATATACGCACGTTAAATTTAACTGTTTATCGACCAAAAAATAATCCTAATTTTTGGGGAGAAAGAGTTTTTTTAATGAAGAATGTCACAACTACTGTGGATATTCATACGATTGATATTTCTAATCCAATGGTAGAACAAAATTTAAATCGTAGTTTGGGAGAGTATGAAGATCGTATAGAAAGTTCCAAAGATAAGATTTCTAGGAAGAAAGCAATCAAAGAATATCAAAAATTAAATGATACAGTCGAACATGTGCTTGATTCTACAGAATTGTTAAAAGAAATTCATGTTCGTTATATTCTTTGTGAACCTACGATTGAGGAATTAGACGCCAGAGAACAAGAAGTACACCGTAAACTGAAAAAATCACAATTTCAAGCGTCTTGTTTTTTAGATGAACATGAACGTCAATTCAAAGCTACATTTGTCTCCCATAAACGAGGACATGAGTTTGTAAGACGAAAGGGAAAAGAAATCAAAGGAACGGCTCTAGCCGCAAGTTATGCGTTCAACTATGCCAATCATATTGATCCTGATGGATTATATACAGGTTATCCCTTGTATGGTTCAGGAATTGTCGCATTCAATCGATTTCATAAAGATAATCTTAGAAAATCATATTCTACGATGATTATTGGAAGTCAAGGATTTGGGAAGACCACTGCCGACAAGAAGATGGCAAAACAAGCGATTGAAATGAATAACAATCATTTTGGTTTTTATATGTCTGATGAAACGAAACGATTAACAGAATATATGGGTGGTACATTTTTAGATGGAAGAAAGGCTGTGATGAATCCTTGTCAAATTTTTGCTTCAGAGGTAGATGCGCAAACAAAAAAGACATTGGAAGAAGAGTCCTTTAAAACAAATTTAGTGAAAATGCGTTTAGTTTTTGGAATGGCGTCGAATTTACCGAATAATAGTGTCACTATGAGTAAGGCAAAACGATACTTCAATGAAGGATATCTTGAATATATTGATAAGAACCACTTAGATATTCAACGTATTACGCAATATGAACCGGAACAATATCCTATTTATGGTGATCTATTGACTTATATTAAAAAAAGATATAACGAAGAATCCGAAACGTTTGAAAAAAAAGAGCTTTATAAATTGATTGAAAGTATGGAATCGTTTATTTCTGACGCAGGAGATATTTTCAATCAAAAATCTGTTTTTGATTTTAAAGATAAACAGTTTGTTACGTTTGATATGGATAAATTAAATAAAAGTGATACTTCTACTTACAATGCACAATACTACAACTTATATACGGCAGCCTTCAGTGAAGCTGTACGTGTTGGGCAGAGGGAAAAATATTTATTTGACCGAAAACAAAAAAGAGTCGATGAACTCGTTTATACCAATATTACTTCTGATGAATTTCATAATCCAATTCGTACAGGTAACTTAGAACTGATTAATCAATTAGATAAATATAGTCGAGAAGGGCGTAAATTGTTGATAGGACAGACTTATATCTTTCATGATATCTCAGACGCCTTTCCTGATTACTCATCTGATACAGGCAGTATGGGCGCTATATCAACAGTTGTTTCTAAACTATTTAAATTATCGACTTACCGTTTTATTTTCAAACAAGATGAATCCTCACGTAACCTCTTAGAAAAGGTATTTGGTGCGCAGTTAAGTAAATATGATATTGATGATATTGTGAAATTTGAAGAAAGAGATGTTCTTTTAAATATTAAAGGTGCGCAAAATATCAAATTTCAATTTGATTTAACAGATATTGAAAAGAAATTATTCGATGGAGGATTATAATATGGCAACTCCAAAAATAAAATTAAAATCAAAGAAGATAAAAAAAGGAGTAAAAAAAGCGATTGATCTTGGAAAGCTGATTACTTGGGGAAGACCCGTTGAAAAAATGGAAAGAACACGAAGCAAAAAACTTTTCTTCGTTGTTCTTTTCATTTTTTTATTACGTTTAATTTTTTCAGCTTTTGCTTAAAAAGTGCTAAAGGAGTGAAAGAAAATGCCTTCAGCTATTGATGTATTTACGGAAAAACAAATTGCTTATGCTAGACGAACGAATATGTTTAAGTACATGTTAGCAAGGGGAGAAGATTTTGATGTGGTTAGTAGTAAATTTGTAGAACATACGGTACATGATAGTTTACGTGCGAATATCAAAACAGGTGTGGTCAATTGGTATTCTAAAGGACTTACCTCTTGGAACAATTCGATTGATTTTGCTATGCAATTTTTTAACGAGCCCTATGAACAAGTTGTTCAATCCTTGTTAGATTTTCAAAAATATCAACGTGTGCAACAAAAATTTAATCAGAAATGGAACGAACAAGAGAAGAAAATAGCTAAAAACAAAAAGCCTGATTTTTCACTTGAAAAGCTAACAGAAACAGGTAACTATGATACGAATCAGTTATCAGAAAAAGGGAAAGAATACTTAAAAAATCGCTTTTTATCTGAAGAAATCATAAATATGTTAGCACAACGAAAGCTGATTTCTAGTGACAATCGAAACAATATTATTTTTCGATTTAGCGGCTTAGATTATGGAAATTTTGGTAAACCAGTAGGAGCAGACGTACAAGGAACGTATGAACGTCCGTTAGAAAAAAGAATTAACTATAACAATCCCAATCAATTGGAATTAGAAAGAAAATATTTTAAAGGCGTGGCTTTGAACAGTCAGGAGAATTACGGCTTTTTATTTGGTTGTGAGTGTTCCTATAAACAGGATGTCACGTTATATGTTACGGAAAGCCCCATTGAGTCGATGTCATTATATGAATTGACTAAAGACTCTTTACCAGATAATTCTTGGTTTCTATCTTTATCTGGATTGAAGGAAGAAACCATGTGGGCAACGGTCAATAAATTGCAAGATTATCTACTTGCGCCAAGAGTTGAAATTGTTTTAGCACTTAATAATGATGCTCGTGGAAGAGAATGTATTGAAAAAATCCACCAAGAATATTTAAAGAAAAAAGAAGCGTCTCAATTTGATGAAAAGGTTAAGCTGTCGCTGTTCTTACCTGATTTAGAAAATGGCGATTGGAATGAAATTTTAGAACTAAAAGAGACAGGTCAATTAGCTAGTCGACAAGAAAAAATAAAAGAAAAACAATTGGCACAAATGATGTGGGCAGAGAAGATCAGCCAACAAATGGAGACTACTGTATGATCCGTTCATGGAAGTGGAAAATTTTAGTCATTGTTTTACTTGGGGGAGGAATAATAGGAATAGCTGTTTCGACAATTGAGTACATTCAACAATCAGTCATTGTTTTATTAGGTGGTTCTGAGACTCAGCAACAATCTGAAATAAGTACTAATTCAAACCTTTCAGAAGATGTTTTAGCACTAAAAAGTATTGTCGAAAAATATGCTAAAATAAATGGGATTCCTGATGAAGTCCCATTTATTTTGGCAATTATGATGGTCGAATCAGGCGGGAAAGGGTTAGACCCTATGCAAAGTTCAGAGAGTGCAGGTCTAGCACCAAATGCTTTTACAAGTCCAGAGCAATCCATCAAACAAGGGGTCGCTTATTATAAATCTTGTTTAGAATCAGCTCAGAATTTAAACGTTACAGATAAGAAAGCGGTCATTCAATCTTACAATTATGGTGCAGGTTTTTTATATTGGCTAAGTAAGAATAATAAGAGCTATTCTTTTGACGCAGGAGCGGAATTTGCGTGTCAACAAGCAGGTGGTAAGAAAGTCGTTTATACGAACCCTATTGCAAGTTCTAGAGGAAATTGGCGCTATGCTTATGGCAATATGTTTTATGCTGATTTGGTTTATCAATATATCGAAAATACTGAAAGTAATCGTTCTGAAGGTGGTTCTTCTTCGTACATTTTGCCAGTAGATAATCCAGTTGTTTCAAGTCCATTTGGTTGGCGAGGTAGTCCACTCACAGGTGGTTCTGAATTTCACCGAGGGCTTGATTTTGCCAATGCAGCAGGTAGTTCAATTAAAGCAATTGCTTCTGGAACAGTGATCCGATCTGAGTACCATTATAGTTGGGGAAATCATATCGTTATTCAACATGATGATGGAAAAGTAAGTCTCTATGCACATCAATCAGTATTGATTGCGAAAGCTGGTCAGAAAGTGAAGCAAGGAGAAGTCATTGGAAAAATAGGAAGTACTGGTGACTCTACAGGGCCGCATTTGCACTTAGAAATTGCCAAGTCAACGGATTTATCACAAGGGAATCTAATCGACCCTAAAGAAGTTTTAGGAATACAATAAGGAGTGATTGAATTGAATCTAGGAAAGAAAATATTGTTAGTTAGTATTAGTTTTCTGGTTGGGATTGTAGCAACTATTTATTTGATTAATCCTTTTATTCAAAAGAAAGAAACTGCCAGTCAAGACCAACAAATTGAAACGTTGAAAGAGGAAATAAAAACGAAGGAATCAACAACTCAAATCAAAGAAGAAGCCAAAAAAAACAGCTATGAAGGATTGCCCAATGATACACGAACGGAAAGAGAATTAGAAGCTATTCAGGCAGTCGCGTCTGATTTTTTAACACTGTATTATCAAACAACAACAGAAAATGTCGATAAGAATTTAGCAGAAATCAAGAAGTTAACTATTGATAATAACAGTGAAAAATATCGTCCAGGATGGTTGACACAACATGCTTCAAATGTGCTTGTACAAGAAGTTGTGTCAGAAAAATATTACACTGATTTACATGCAGTAAATGGGGAAGCAAGTGTTATGGCTTTTCTGAGCTTACAGGCAAAAATAGGGGATGGCGACGTTTTTCCTGAACAATTTTTGAACCGAGTGGAGTTGAAAAAAGACGAAAATAATGTGTGGAAAGTAACAGGATTTAAGTGGACAGCAACTAGTGATGATTACATTAATGTGGAGGATTTCTACTCTTAAAAGGATACAAAAAAAGAATAAGAGGGGGATACTTTGGATAAAATTTCAGAACTAAAAGAAAAGATATTCGATTATCGTGAACAAGTCCAATCGAAAAGCAGAAGTAAATCAAAATTCAGTAAAAAAGTCGAGAAAATTTCTTCTCGGCTTTATATTTTTCTCTTTGTTTTAACGATTGTGGGTTATTTCTTTTTCTTCTTTTCAAGAAATATTTTCGTTGATGATAGTCCAATTATTGATAGTGGGACTGGCACAATGAGTATACAAAAAATTGGTGAAATTAATGTGCAAGTTTTATCGAGAAAAGTGAATCCTTCGAGTCATTATGGGGAGTTTCTTTTTGAAGTTGAAGGAGATCAATTCAATACGAATCGAGAATTTCAAGCAGTTGTTTCGGAAGAAAAAAACAAGACACAATTGAAGTCTAAATTGATGAAAATTTACGATAATTATTATGTTTTACAGGTTGAAAACATTCCAGTAGATTGGAAAAAATTAGTCGTTGATTTTGGTTATGTAGAGACTGATTTAGCTGATTTTGATTTAGAAAATTCGACTAAGCAGGAGGAAAAAACACTCCAAACAACTTTCAATTTTGACTATCGAAAAGTAAAAGAAACAAACGATTTGGAGAAAAAATCAAAACAAGAATATGTAATTGAAATGACTCAAGAACAGATTGAACAGACTTTAAAAACTAGAAACGAAGCGGATAAAACAATCGAAGAATTAACAGAAGAAATGAAAAAAATTGACCAAAAAATAAAAGAAAATCGTGAAGAAATTGAATACAAAACTGGTGAAGAAAAAGAAGAATATGAGCGAGCGAATCAACGACTAGAGTCTCAAAAACAGAAGTATGAAGATAAAATAAAAGAATTAAATGAGACCAAAAAATCGTTAGAAGAAAAACGTCAAAAACTGATTGAAAAGAACCGAGAAGCACAGAGTGAAAAAACAAAATAAATCCTTTTTAGATTGGGGCGAAAATGGGGCGAAAGATGGGGCGAAAATAGGGAGAACAGGGGCGAAAATGGGGCGAAAGATGGGGCGAAAATAGGGCGAATAGGGGCGAAAATGGGGCGACAACTTGTATTTTTGGGGCCCATGGGAAAGCCTTGCACTGCAAGGCGGGACACCTTGTGTGTCCCCCATTTCCCCTTATGCTCATACAACAAACAGGAACGTTTAAGTGAGTGCTAAGAACTAACTCAATAAGAATAGGAATAAAATAACAAAAGCGCAAAATAGAATGGATGTGATTATGTGACCAAAAGAGACATGAAAATACGGGACGTAGAGATAGAAATACAGAAAAAACTAGTAGAAGTTGCGAAGAGAAAAGGGTACAGTAGTCGGGACGAAATGTTGCGAGAAATTTTAGAAAAAGTAGCTTATGAAGAGTACCAAATGGAGACGGAAATACGATACAAAAATTTGATTAGTGAACAAACAAAATTTCTCAAAGGACTGCAGGAACAACTGTTAATTCAGCAGAAAGATTTTATGTACAGTTTGGCGCAACAATTTTCCGATTATGAGATTTCAAAATTAGAAAATTACTTTATTGTTCCAGACGATTCATGAGGTCGTTTGGAACAAAATTTTATGGGAAATCTTTTGACTGTTTGGTGAGAAAAATAAAGTGAAACTGGAAGAATAATTAGTCAAAAATAAGGTGAGAAGACATAAGCTCTTTTATGTTCTAAACTTGCTTTGATTTTGAAGTGTATGCTATAATCATTGTGCAAACGTATAAAACATTTAACACCAAAAAAGAGCCCTAGCAGTTGCACCTGCATAAGGCTCTTTTCTTTATTCTCTATGTTAATTTAGAGAACAGGCTAGCTGTCTTTCGTGAATTTAGAATCTAGCCATTTGTTAATGAGGTGTGATACCACATTAACCATAATTCTAAAACAAACGTCAAGCATATAAAACATTTAACACCCTCCTTTCTGGCTGAAGATTTCAACCAAATAGGAAGACAGCAATTTGATTATAGCATATGATTTTTCCATAATTTTATTTTCTCAAAGTCAAAAGATTTCCTTCTAATTTCAAAAAAGTTAGAAGGGAATTTTTCATTTATGGCGAAACGTAAAAAGAATTATTATGTTTCAGAAGAAACGATTCAAAAAATAAAAAGTTACTCCGAATCATTGAATAAAAATGAAGGAGATGTACTTGACTTTTTTATCTCTTTTTATGAGCGTCATGCGAAAGAAAAGAGAGAGATTCAAAATGAGATTTTACACCAATTGAAAGAAATTAGTGCAGTTCAAAAGCGTATCGAAGAAGATGCTAACTTGACGTTAAGGTTAACAGATAATTGGTTACTCTCCGAAAATCTACCAGGTTATCGTGAAGAAGAATCGGTGACATTAATTGAAGCAAGGGAAGCTTATAAACGTGAGAAGAAAGGATCGGTTACAACTGCAAATCATAAGGCAAAATATTATCTTAGGAGAAACTAATGACTAAGAAAACCGCAGGTATTATTATGACCGCAGCGTTTACTCTTCCTAGCAGTAAAGCATATGCAGAATTTCTTTCATACATGGATCGAAGTGAAGCGGTTCGCAACGAAAATTTTCAAAAATACAATCTATATTCTGATCAGAATCGAGCAGGTAGTTATAATGCAATTGATGGTGCAGGAGAAACCATGTTTGCAACTTATAACGATTATATGAATGACCCACTAAAAACTTCTAGTCTATTTACTAGAAGATATAATCAAGCACCGCTAGAAGAGGTAAAACATTTGAAAGAATATTTTACAGAAGCGCAAAAGAATGAATCTCCGTTGTGGTCATTAGTTTATAGTTTTCATAATGAATGGTTAGTTAAACATGGTTATTTAGACAAAAAAACAAATGAACTAGATCACGAAAAAATCACAGAAGCTATACGTTTGTCTGTGGAATCTTTAGAGAAAAAAGAAGGACTTAAAGGTGAATGGTCTGCTGCTATTCATTACAATACAGACAATATTCATATTCATGTAGGCTATGTTGAAGAGATTCCTACAAGAGAGTGGATTTATTACAAACACCCTACAGATATTGAAAAAACAGGTTGGCAATTTAAAGGTAAATTCAAACAAAAAAATATCAGTTATGCGAAACGAACATTTGTGAATGAACTAATACAAAATAAAGCGCAGTTAGTTCAAATGGAAGAACTATTAGCAAAACAGAAAAATCTTGCTTTAGAACATTCCACTGATTTTTTATCTGGACGATACGAAAAGCTGTTTGAAAATTTGTATCAAAAATTACCTGATAAGAAAAATTATTGGAAGTATGGCTATGCAGAACGTCATAGATTCAAACCAGAATTAGATCGAATGGTCACACTTTTTTTACAAACAGATGGAAAAGAAACAATGGGAAAAATTTTGCCACTGTTGCAAAAAATATCTGATGAATACGAGGAAGCATATGGGAATCCACGAAATAAACCGACATATTTTTATAATCAAATTTATGGTAAAGGAGGTTTGTATGCGAGGATAGGAAATATTATTTTAAAAGAAGCATTAACATATGCTAAGCAACAACAAAAAGGTCGGGTAATGGGAAGTCTAAGTATCAATGACATTGCACAATTACGATTGGAACAGACTTGTATTAGAACGGATTTACCTAATGCTTCAATGGAAGATTTTCAGTCAGAAGAAGTTTATCAAGCATATAATGATTTACAATCACTCGAAGATCAACTTCCTGATGAGATAGAGGAAATCACAGATATCCCTATTGAAGAATATCGAGAATTGGATACGAATTTATTAGTAGCAGATAAAACTTCTAAAAAAGTAAATGAAGCAATGAATCGACTAACTGAATATTTCCAAAAACGTGATGAAACACTAGATGAACGAAATGCGTCAGTGATTGAACAAATAGAAAATGAACAGTGTTTAAACGAAAATAGCAAACGTGCGATGTATATTCGTGAAGAAAAAGAAAAGATTGTTTTTGAACCTGTAACGGTATTTACGCATGAAAAATTACAAGAGCGAAGAGTCATTCATAGTGGGGAAAAACCAGATGTTAAGTCTTTATCTTCTTCAGATTCTAAAGATAAACAAAAGATAGAAAACAACTTAGACTCTTTTTCAAGAGGAAATCAGCACAGAATTTTGGAACAGAATCCTGAAGCAACAATGGTGTATGGTTCTCAACAGTGGAAATTAAAGAATCGCAAAGTAAAAGAAGACGAACTTACGAATGGCATACGAATTGTTGCGCCACGAAGAGATGAGATGGGCAATATAGAATTTATAGAAATTTTGGTTTACGACGTTAGCCAAACAGAAGAGTTGCCACTTCATGAGAGAAATAAAAATGATGAGATTGAATCTAAGCGACCTAAATCTAAAGTTCAAACTAGAATAGGATACAACAGATATCAACCAAAGAACCAAGAGTATGAATTAAAAAAGATAATGAATCAGCTCAGAAAAAGTTGTGACCGAAGTCTTCAACATTATTTGAATCAGCGAGCATATGAAGAAATGCAATATGAAATCGATCATAGTCTATGACTTTATAAATTAGAAAAAAGTTGACGAACGCCTAAACGTACGTTATACTCAGAGGTGAGTAGACAAAAAAAGGATGTGAACATAATGGAAGTCACTACACCAACAAATGCTCGTAATAATATTTATGGGTTGATTAGGCATGTTGTTTCTGATAATCAACCTGTAGAAATTATCAATACTAAAAATGAGAATGAGAGTGTCGTTATGATTAGCAAATCTGATTGGAATGCGATTCAAGAAACATTATATTTACAAAATGCAGGGGTTCTTGAGCAAATTAAACGTCACGAAAATGAAGGCACAGAAGAGCTAGGTGAAATTGATTGGGATTCACTATAGAGATTAAGAAAAATGCCAAAAAGGACTTACCAAAATTGAAAGCAACAGGATTGCATAAAAAATTTGATGAACTGATTCAAGTTATTCGAGAAAATCCTTTTCAAACTCCACCACCATATGAAAAATTAGTTGGTATTCCATATTATTCAAGAAGAATTAATATACAGCACCGATTAGTTTATAGTGTAGATAAAGAAGAAAATGTGGTAGTTATCCTTTCTGTATGGTCACATTATGAAAGAGGATTAAATTAGAAAAAATATACTAGTATCATGTAATCTAAAAAGAAAGTTAGAGGCGAGAAGACGGCAAGAACAATTCATTGAAAAAGAAAAAGTACAGGAACACGATTTAGATTTATAAAAAATTGAATAGAAAAGGGTACGCCTTTTCTAAGGAGGGGCGTATCCGCTCCTCCTTCTTTTATCTTTGTGGGAGGAAAACATGAACAATCAAAAACAAGAAAACTTAAAACAATTATTTAAAGAAACATTTTGGCAAGTTACAACTGATTCTGAATCTTTCATTCAATTTCTTAATCAAATTAAGTTGCTGCATAAGTATGATTTAGCAAGTCAACTCTTTATTCATGGTCAAAAGCCACATGCGTCGCATATCGCAGATTTTGATACATGGAAGTCCTTAGGTAGATATGTAAAAAAAGGGGAAAAAGCTATTACGGTGCTTCATCGTGAACAAAATCGTATGATTATTAGCCATTTTTTTGATGTATCTCAGACAGTTGGAAAAGAGATCCAGTTTCCTGACTATACACTCAATGATGAAAAATGGGCTCTCTTTTTTTCTCAAGAAATTCAAGATCAAATCGATGAACAAATTGATTTAAATGCTGATCCAATTATTCGCCGGTTATCTATAGATTTAGGAGTATCTTTAGCTCAAAGTAAGAGTTTAGGAGTTGAAATTCCCAAAATAAAAGATACAGAACTGACTCAGTTACAAAATTTTTCTTTATTTGTTGAAATTCTAACAAATGCCAATAAAATCAATCAATTTCTTAGTAAAGAAATTTTAGTCTATAAAAAAGAAAGGGAGAGAGAAGATGAACTTAACTTACTACGAGAACGAGACAGGACAATTGATTCCGAAAATCGAGTATCCACACAACGAACCACTAGGGAGATTTGGGAAAATAGCCGTCGACAAGCTTCAGGAAGAAAATCCAGTGGAATATCAAATCAAGTTGATGGAAGGCGAACTAATGAAGTGGGGACACGAGATCGACAAGAAGGTATGGGACAGAGCAACCGAATTAATGGAAGCATTGGAAGAAGCCAATCCACTGACACCAGCTCAACAAGCGGATTTCGAGGAAAAATCGAAGATTCTCACACAATTTCGAGAACAAGCAATCGAACTCGCAATGAACGAGATTCTATAGAGGTAAAATCTAATATAGATATAAAAGACTTGGAAGAAAAACAATCTTCGGAGTCTTTTTTTGTTGAAAAAAATCCTAATTACGAAGAAATTACTCCAGATTTTACAGAGGAAGAGCTAAACAACATATTGAGACGTGGATCAGGCGTTGAGGGTGGAAAAATACGCATTTACCATTTATATCAACGAACCCTTTCCAAAAAGGAAAGAGCTTCTTTTTTAAAAGATGAATATGGTTGGTCAGGTTCTACTTTAGATATTCAGGGTTCTTCTTTTTCGATGATGGATTGTCGTCCAAGTAAAGGAATTACAGTAATTAAAAAAATCAATAATGAAGACTATGAGCGTGTGATGAAATGGTCGGAAGTTGAGGAACGTATTGGTTTGTTAATTCGTCAAAATGAGTATCTAACTGAAGAAGAACTTAAACTTGTGCAATCAAAGAAAGAAGAATCAGTTAAAGAAGAGTTAAGCCAAATAGATACTGAAGCAGAGGAATTAACGCTATTTGATTTAGAAGAGATAAAAACAGAAGAAAAACCTGTTATAACTGAAGGATATGGGACAGAAGTAGCATTTATTCCGAAAATAGAAGCTAAAAAAGAGACAATCAATCATGGCGAAACAATGTTTGAACAACTTTATCGGAATAAAACAAACGGTTTTTCTTTTGAAAATATAGACGTTACTCAATTTTATCCAAGTAAAGCAAGAGAAAAAATCAAAGCAAACCTTGAAGCGATTCGGTTATCGAAAGAAATTAGTCAGATACCTGGACGAATCGCTACTGACAAAGAACGAGAAATTCTTGCAAAATACGTTGGTTGGGGTGGTTTGGCTGCGATTTTTGACGAACGTGATGACCAATACCTAAGCGAACGAAATCAGCTAAAAGTTTTGTTATCGGCTGAAGACTACCGAGCAGCTAGAGAAAGCGTGTTAACGGCTTATTATACTGATCCACGTATTATTCAAGCAATTTATCAAAAAATTGAAGCAATGGGTTTTAAAGGCGGCGCAATTTTAGATCCTTCTACAGGAACAGGAAATTTCTTTTCTGCTATGCCAAAAACGATAAGAGAAAATTCCACGCTTTATGGGGTAGAATTAGACCCAATTACTGGAAAGATTGCGCAACAATTACACCCTGATGCGAATATTGAAATCACAGGGTTTGAAAAGACACCTTTAAATAAAGATAAATTTGACTTAGTCATTAGTAATATTCCTTTTGATAATTTCAAAATTGAAGACGATAACTATTCTAAAAAATATGCGATTCACGATTACTTTATCAAAAAAGCCATTGATAGCGTAAAAGAAGGTGGAATTGTAGCAGTTATTACGTCGATGTCGACAATGGACAAATCAGATTCTTCTGTTAGAAGAGAATATGCTGAAAAAGCTGATTTATTAGGTGCTGTTCGTTTACCAAGTAATGCGTTTAAGAAGATTGCAGGGACAGATGTTGTTACAGATATTCTTTTCTTTAAAAAAAATTCCGAACGAGAATTAGAATACTCTCCTAGCTGGGTATTTACTGGAACAGATCCAGAAATACCAGAAGTAAGTATGAATAATTATTTTATTCGACACAAAGAGATGGTTTTAGGAGAATTAGCTGTCAAGAACTTCAGAGGACAAACCCTAACAGTCAAATCACGTGAAGGTGACTTAATTGATTATTTAAACCAAGCATTTTTGAATTTTGATGGTCAAATAAATAGTTCAACAAAAGAAGAAACGATTGAGCTAATTTCTAAAGAAACTGAAGTAATCGAAGAAGAAATTCCATTATTTAACTATGGCATTATTAATAATGAAGTATTCTACAATAATGCTGGAGAAATTGAAAAATATTCCGGTTCTCTAAAAGCAACAGAACAAATTAAAGGGTTAGTCGAAATCAAAGAAGCGCTGATTTCGGTGATTGAAATACAACGGAGTATAGATTATTCACAGGAAGAGTTTCAGCTTGCGTTAAATAAGCTTAATGATCGCTATGATTCATTTGTATCGTCTTATGGTTCGATTAATAAGGTATGGAAAGTATTTAGTCGCGACGAGTATTGTCCACTACTAAAAGCGATTGAAATTGTTCAAGAGGATGGAACAGTCCAAAAGGATGATATCTTCTTTCAAGCAACGATTCGACAAATAGAAGAAGTTACTCAAGTGGAGACAGCCCAAGAAGCTTTACAATTATCAATCAATCGTCAAATGAAAGTGGATCTTGATTATATGGTCTCTATTTATCCAAAAGACAAAGAAACAATTATTGACGAATTAGAGGATTCGATTTTTATCAATCCTACGAAGTATCAAGGTGATATTTATGGTGATGTCTGGGAAACACGTGAAGAATATCTCAGCGGAGATGTCAAACAGAAATTAGTGGAAGCAAAATTAGCGATTGAATCGTATCCAGAAATTTTTCAAAAAAACGTGTCAGCACTTGAACAATCGCAACCAACACCATTAAAAGCTGGAGATATCGACTATTCATTGGGAGCCACATGGATTCCAACTGAAATTTATCAATCGTTTATGTATGAATTATTTGAAACGCCTCAATACATGCAGAGAAGCGGAATTATTCAACTAGAGTATGATTCCTATGCTTCTAAATATTTTATTCGTGGAAAAGGTAGAGACGAAAATGCGTTAACAACCAATAAATATGGAACAAAACGTGCAAATGCCTATCTTATTTTGGAAAATAGTTTAAATCTTTTAAAAGTGGAAGTACGAGATCGAGTGATTGATGAGGATGGTAAGAAACGTTATGAACTCAATCCAAAAGAAACGATGTATGCACGTACGAAACAAGAAGAGCTACAAGAAACCTTCAAAAGTTGGGTCATGAATCATAGTGAAATACTAGAAGAATTACATGCAATCTATGAAGAACGGTTCAATCGAATTGTGCCGAGGACTTATGATGGCAGCAAACTAGAGTTTCCTGGTTTGAATCAAAAAATCACTTTACGCCCTGCGCAACAAAATGTGGTCGCGCGTATTCTACATGAAGGAAGAGCGTTAATGGCACATTCTGTAGGGGCAGGAAAAACACTTTCCATGATTACAGCAGGAATGATGATGAAAGAACATGGACTAATCAAAAAACCATTGTACGTTGTGCCTAATCATTTAGTGGGAGATTTTGGGACAGAATTATTACGCTTTTATCCTGCCAAAAAAGTATTGATTACCACAAAAAAAGATTTTGAGAAAAGTAAACGCAAAGAGTTTGTTTCTCGAATTGCTGTAGGAGAATATGACGCCGTTATTATTGGTCATAGTCAATTTGAAAAAATCACGTTATCGCCAGAACGGCAAAAGAAAATGTTACAAGAAGAAATTGATCGAGTTTCTGAAGCAGTTGCGGAATATCAAATGAATAACGAAGAAGAATCTTGGTCAATCAAACAGATGATTTCTTTTGAAAAACGATTAAACGAAAGACTTGAGAAATTAAATAAACAAGATAAGAAAGATCATATGATTTATTTTGAAGATTTAGGAGTGGACTTCTTGTTTGTCGATGAGGCGCATGTTTATAAGAACCTTTATTCTTATACGAAACTATCCAATGTGGCAGGAGTGAACTCTTCCAATAGTTTACGTGCCAGTGATATGGAAATGAAGGTCAAATATCTGTTAGAAGAAAATAATCAACGAGGGGTTGTTTTTGCGACAGGGACGCCGATTTCCAACTCGATGTCTGAAATGTTTACAATGCAGAAATATCTTCAACCCGATATATTAGAAGCATATGGTGTCAGTCATTTTGACGCATGGGCTTCTACTTTTGGCGAGATTATTTCTTCTTTAGAGATTAATCCTGAAGGTAGTGGTTATCAGATGAAGAATCGTTTTGCCAAATTTCACAACTTACCTGAATTGATGACTATGTTTAATTTGGTAGCGGATATCCAAACACCTGATATGTTAAAACTTCCTGTGCCTAAATTAAAAACTGGAAAAGCACAAATTGTTGTCACTGAACCAATTCAGTATCAAAAAGATAAGGTGGAAGAACTTGGTGATCGTGCGATGGCAGTACGTGAAAAAAAAGTAATGCCAGAAGAAGACAATATGTTAAAAATCACGAATGAAGCAAAACTCATGGCTTTAGATCCACGTTTATTGGAAGACTATGATGAAGAAAAATATGATTCTGAAGAATTAAAGAAAACAAAATTAGCTACTTGTGCCAATAAAGTATTTGCGATTTGGAAAGAAACAGAAGCAGCTCGTTCCACGCAAATGATTTTTTCTGATTCTGGTACACCAAATCCAAAAAAATTTAATGTTTATGATGAAATGAAACGATTATTGATGGATAAGGGAATCCCAGAAGAAGAGATTGTGTTTATTCATGACGCTAAAAATGATAAACAACGAGAAGCGATGTTTGAGAAAATGAGAAAAGGCTCGATTCGCATTATGTTGGGAAGCACAAGTAAAGTTGGGACAGGAACAAATGTCCAAAACAAAATGATTGCGGCACACCATATTGATTGTCCCTGGCGTCCGTCAGATATCGAGCAGCGTGATGGTCGAATTATTCGACAAGGAAATGAGAATAAAGAAGTTCAAATCTATCGTTATGTGACGAAAGGAACGTTTGATAGTTTCTTATGGCAAATTCAGGAACAAAAACAAACATATATCTCTCAAGTTATGTCAGGAAAGGCAATTTCTCGAAGTGTTGATGAATTGTCTGAAACGGTACTAGATGCCTCAGAAGTCAAAGCATTAGCTACAGGAAATCCATTGATTGCAGAGAAGATGAAATTGGACAATGAGATTAGTCGTTTGCGGATGTTGCAATCTGCTTTTGTGAATGAGCAGGAGAGTCTAAAAAGAAAGGTAGAACAAAACTATCCGAAAAAAATACAAGAAATTAAACAATCAATCACTCAATTGGAAAAAGATATTGAATTGTCAAAACAATATTCTAATAATGAATTTGAAGTTCAATTGATGAATATGTCTTATGATTCTCGAACGGAAGCTGCACAAAAGCTTGAACAGTTATGTCAAGCTTATAATCGTTCTGAAGAATTTATAAAAGTGGGTACTTATCAAGGCTTTAGTATTCATTTAAAACGTAGTGAAATGCAATATGGACAATTAGAAATGAAGTTGCAATCTGAAGGTGGACGATATACAACGTTGATTGATCCACAAGCAGGTATCGGCATGATTCGTCGGCTTGAAAACACCATACAGAGATTACCCGAACAGGTAGAAGAAAAGCAAGCGCAACTCAAAGAAACAGAAGAAAAACTAGAAATAGCGAAAAAACAGCTTGGACAGTCTTTCCCACAAGAAGAGGAATTGAAAGAAAAAGTAGCAGAACAAACGAGAATCAATACTGAAATTGAGTGTTCCATAAATAAGAAGACAGAATCGCAATCTACAACTGAAGAAATTGAAGAACACATTGAAGAGGAGGGAGAAAACTATACTGAGAAAATGATAGAAGAAATGGAAATGGAAATGGGAATATAAATATAAAAAAGAAGGCTGTATTATTTACAGTCTTCTTTTTTATGCATTCTTCTTCTAGTTTCTCCATATTTTATCATTTCTGATTTTAAATAGAGCTTAAAAGTAGTACGTCCATTTTTTTGTTTTGAAAAGAATGGTTGAATAACAGAATTAAGTTTCGCAGTGGTATCGAAGCTTGCTTGAGTCTGTTGTGTATAAATGGGTGCTTCGTCTTTCGTTAGTAAGTTATCTTGTAAATACTCTCGTAATAACTCAGGGTTTTTATCTAAAATATCATAAAATTTT